>UMGD01041173.1_pt1 | contig 293586 bp, 283 predicted proteins | sample 1965201 | NCBI WGS metagenome assembly UMGD01 (sample SAMEA4836066, study PRJEB28245) | human gut metagenome | biome: gut microbiome; material: fecal sample | place: Denmark | collected 2008 | reverse complement strand
AGTTAATTTTCTGTTGCCCTAATTCAAAAAATTCGTTATAATAATCTTGTTTTAGCATAGTTCCATTATAACATGGAACGGAGAGGAGATGGTTTTCGTTAGCCATCTTTTTCTCTTTTTACGGAAAAGTTTCAGGGGCAGATTTGACTTATACGAGTCAAATCTGCCCCTGTTTGGAACTATCTATTTCCCGACAGCCCCCTCTTTTTCGGTTAAAACACGTTATCATCTGGATAATGTGTCATAATATCTTCTACTTTGCATTCAAGAATATTGCAAAGCTTATCTAACGTATTTACTTCTACATTCTGATTATGCCGAAGTCTATTTAACTTGGAATGATTTATTGAAATCTTTCTCTGTGAATATCCATGCACGATTCTGAACTTTCTTCACAGCCGCGCGTACGATGCGGTCCGCTTTTTCAAGTCAGCCAAGGACAGCTTCTACAGTGGTGACAGCTGTGAGGATGATAGTGATCTGATTTTTCGTAGGTGATTGTATTGATCGGAGGTTCTGGAAATCAGATTGCTTCCATCAGTGGTAAAGCACTTTTATTTCTGATACTTTCATGAACTGCCACGAGAGCATCCTAGCTGTGTTATTATCGTGCCCTGCAGGAAGGCCCGCCAGTGCCATAGTGCTCATGGTAAGCTGAGTAATCTGGTGACTGTTGCATTTTCTTATCCTATCTTTGGGAAAATCTGAATAAGAAAGCTGCTGGATTACAGGAATCATATGGGTATGATATACTGAATTGTGACAATGGAACTTACGACTCCTAGTTCGCGCCGCATCCGACGGTATAGATCCTGAACTTGGAAATAAATATTTCGAAGGGAAACTAGAAAAAATTAAATTATGTATTGCATGCCATCAGGGATGCTTCGGAAGATTTTTCCAGAATAAAGATATCAGCTACACGGTGAGTCTTGCCTGCGGCAGTGAGAGAAGCTATGCACTGATGTCGACTGAAACAACGAAAAAGATTATGGTAGTCGACGGAGGTCTTGACGGTATGGAAGCAGCCACGGTCTGCGCAATTCGGGGACATGTGGTAGACCTGTTTGAAAAAAAGATAAACTTGGCGGCGTATTTATTGCGGCAGCAGCTCTGGAATTCAACGAAGATGATAAAAGACTGATAGAATGGTATAAATGTCAGATTAAAAAACTGGATATTCATTTCCATTTAAATATAGAAGTTACAAAAGTAATGACAGAAGGTTATGATGAAATTTTTGTCGTAACCGGCGCGACAGAAAAAAAGTAAATATCCAGGGATTTGATGTGCCAAATGCAACTTACGCGGTAGACGCACTTCTGCATTCGCAGGTTAAAGGAGATAATGTTCTATTGTCGGCAGCATACTATAATATGCTGATGGAGTCACTGGACTATTACAAAGTAAAAGTAATCAAAAACGCAGTTGTTGAGAAGTATGAAAATGGGATTGCAACTATAGTTGAGATCGCAAAAAATGAACCCAATGATGCCGACAGAGCAAAAAGAATATTCTGACTGGTGGTTTAGGAAATGCAAAACATGAAATTCCGGCAGACCATATTGTCGTGTCCATCGGATACAATGCAAATCAGAAATTATATAAAGAAATAAAAGGAGATCATACATATCTCATCGGGGATGCAGAAAAGCCAACGAATATTATGGACGCAATCTGGAGCGCATATGAAATTGCCATGAAGCTGTAGATTCATACAGAAAAAATTTTGAAGTAAAGCGGGGCTTTTTATCATATGATCCGCCCGAAATCATGTCTTGAGCTTCGTTTCCCCAATATGGTAAAATAATCTGTAAAAGAACAATAATAAGAAAAATCTGAAACTGTGTATTCTTATATTTTCATAACATACTGTCAGAGAGATAATTTTATTATTTGGGAAAAGGAGAATATCGGATATGGAACTGGACAAAAATTCACAGCAGCCTCTGTATATGCAGTTGATGAAAGAGATTAAGGAGCAGATACAGAATGGGTATTATAAACCGGGCGATCAGATCCCTACAGAGAACCAGCTGTCGGAGCTTTATCAGGTGAGCCGGATCACTGTGCGCCGGACGATCGAAGAACTGTGTGCCCAGGGAGTCCTGGTGAAACGTCAGGGTAAGGGCACGTTTGTAGAAGCTCCGAAGATCTACCGCAAGATTGAAAATGATAATAATATGAGTTTTTCTGCTGCATGCAGAGCAAATGGAAGACGGCCGTCTTCGCACATTATTTCCTGCACTGTCATGGATGCGGAAAACTGGCAGATGGAATTTCTGAAGCTTCATGCTGACAGGCGTCTGTATCATATCGAACGTATCCTGTCGGCAGATGATCTGCCGATCATCTATGAACATATTTACATACCGGTAAGCCGGGTACCGGATCTGCAGGTGGAACGCCTGGAAGGCGGATCGTTCACCCGCATGCTCAGCGAGGAATATAATGTACAGGAATCCGAGAAAGGACACAGTACGGTGGAGGTGCGTATGATCCCGCAGTCGATCACGGAACATCTGAAGATGAACACTGGTGAACCGGTTATGATTCTGACCAGTTATATCAATGATAAAGAGGAGAATCCGCTTTATATCAGCTATGAGATTATAGCGGGCGGACGATACCGGATTTCAATCTGAAACGGTAATTTATAAAAGGTTATATCTGAAAAAGAAGAGGGCTTAAAAGCTAGACATTTCAAAATGAGAAATGCTGTTTTCAAGTCCTTTTTTTGTAAATTTACAACAAAAAAAGGACTTAAAAAATATTTATTAGTAACAAAGTTCCTAAGCACAGAAAAGGTTATATTGTAATATAACGTTATAAGATGATATAATATATTTAAGAAAGGAGGGAACGAGAAATGGGGAAAAATTTCTCAAAAGTGATAGCTGCAAAGCACTTGTTTGACGGCGTTCGTGACGATTCATACGAAGGTTATATCTGCCTGAAAGACAATGTGATCGTCAAAGCCGGAACTGGGGCTCCGCCGCAGGAGATCACAGATCAGGCAGAGGAATTCCTGCAGTTTGATGAGGAACTTGTGATGCCGGGTATTACAGACACGCACACATTTTTTACCGGGTACGCGGTATTTCATGTCGGAGCAGATATGTCTGATGTAACCGACAGTGAGCAGGGGCTGAAGGCACTGCAGAAGTATGAGTGTGGGAGAAGTGCAGAGGGAGCCATTTTTGGTCACGGATGGGATCCAGAGAAATGGAGTCAGGCTGAAGGGGAAAAGATGCTGGAAACAGAGTATTCGGACAGAGCTGTTATCCTGTTTGCCGCTGACAGATCAACCTGTATTATGAACCGGAAGGCAAGAGAGCTTTACGGGTTTACACCGGAGAGCTGTTATCCTGAAAGTTATCACCGTATTATGAGGGAATATCTGAATGACCGTGAGTTTATTGAAAAGGAATTTTCAGACTACATGAAAATGATGAATTCCCGGGGCGTAACAACTGTAAAGGAAATGGGGTTCGATGATTTCTATGGCTTTACGGATTATCTGAAGGAAATGGAAGACTCCGAAGATATGCATCTCAGATTCTTCTTTATGTCCCAGCCGGTCGGAGAGAAGATGAACCTTCCTTATGCAAGAGCGATGAGAGAAAAGTTTACAGGAGACAAGGTAAGATTCAGTGGATTTAACAGGATGACGGACGGGACGATCGCAGCATATAAGGGAGATCTCAAAACGCCATATGAAGGACAGACGTCTACCTGCACGATTGATATTCCTTATGATGAGATTGAGGCGGACGTACTTGCAGCGGATGCGGAAGATTTCAGATGGTCTCTCCATGCTCAGGGAGACGGCGCAGTAGGAAAGATCACACAAATCTATGAAAAGTGTAAAAAGGAAGACGGGCGGCTGAAGAACCGCCATGCTGTCACGGACATGGAATTTACCGACCCTGCAGATCTGGAAAAACTTGGAAATATGGGAGTGACAGCAGAGCTCTATTTCCAGATCATGTCACTGGATCCAGCGAAGGTACTGCTTGATAATATCAGCAGGACGATCGGGTCTGAAAGGGGAAAGTATTACTGGAACCGCAGGAAAATGCAGGATTCTGGTATGATATTAAGCGGGGCTACGGATCTACCGCTTCTGATCACAAGTCTGCCGGAGTCAGTCTATTACTCGTGCGGCGGATATCTGGATGGCAGGGATACTTCGTTCCAGCCGGAAAATACCATTACTGTATCGGAAATGCTGAAAGCATGGACCATCGGCGGAGCCAGAAACCTTTCTATGGAAGATAAGCTTGGAACGCTTGAGGAAGGGAAGCTTGCAGACATTACAGTATTTGACAGAGATTTTCTTCACGCAGATCCTGCAAATGTAAAAAACGCCGGCGTAGTTATGACAATCATGGACGGAAAGACGGTATATAAAAAATAAAAGGAGAAGAGAGTAATGGCAGAGAAGAAAAAATTCAAGATACATATGCCTCATGTAATCACTCTGATCTTCTTCCTGATCATTGTAGTGGCAATCCTCACCTGGATCCTGCCAAGCGGTGAATTTGAGAGGACGATCATGGAGACTTCCACAGGCGAAAGAGAAGTCGCAGTTGCTGGCACCTATCATACAGTAGCCAAAATCACAGAAGATGGCACGAGTCTCAGACAGGGGATTGCCGAGGTACTGATGGCTCCGGGCAAAGGCATTCAGTCAATGGTAGAGGTACTGGCCTTTGTATTTATTATCGGCGGTGTGTTTCAGATTATGGCAAAGACAAACGCTCTGAATATGGGAATCCAGAAAGTCGTTAGGAAACTGGGATCCAAAGATGTGCTGATCATACCGATTCTGATGGCCCTGTTCGGATTGGGCGGAAGTACATTCGGTATGTCGGACGAACTTGTTCCGTTCTACCTGCTGATCATGCCGATAATGTTTGCAATGGGGTATGATTCCATGACGACATTTATGACGGTCTGTCTGTCGGCTACAGTCGGATATGCGGCTTCAACTGTGAATCCGTTCTGCGTGCTGGTAGCACAGGGAATTGCCGGTATTCAGGGAAATCCGCAGCTGGTATTCCGTATGATCCAGTGGGTAATCATGATGGCGGTAATCATTGCATTTGTTACATGGCGTGCGATGAAGATTAAGAAAAATCCTGAAAATTCAATAACATTTCAGGATGATCTGCAAAAAAGAAAGGAAATGGGCGGAGAAGATGTTGATTTTAACCAGAATATGACGCTGCGCCAGAAACTGGTGCTTGCAACATTTGTGATCGGCATGGTCATCGTTGTATTCGGACTGGTTAATTTCGGATGGTATATGAATGAACTGTCCATGTGTTTCCTTGGAATGGGAATTCTGATGGGAATCTTTGGTGGACTTACTGAGACAGAGATTGCAGAAGAGTTTATTACGGGGGTAAAGGATATCGCATTTGCTGCTATGGTAATTGGTTTTTGCAGCGGTATTATGGTAGTGGCTCAGGACGGAAAGATTATTGACACAATTCTGAATACTCTGAGTAATCTGGTGGCAAATTCGAATAACGTTGTATTTGCAGCTGTATTATATGTGGTTCAGTCTCTGCTGACGCTGTTTGTTCCCTCCTCTTCAGGACTGGCGGCTCTTTCGATTCCGATTCTGGCCCCGCTCTGTGATCTTCACGGCGTAAATCCGGAGGCGGCAGTTACAGCACTGCAGTACGGAAATCAACTCACGAATCTGTTGAGCCCTGTAGCGGGAACAACAGTGGCAGGACTTGCGGTGTGCCGGATTTCCTTTGCACAGTGGTGGAAGACAATCTGGAAAGTATGGATTATTCTTGCAGTACTTGCAATTGCATTCTGTACAATATCAGCAGGTCTTTAAATCATGATATACCGTGGAGCAGTGCGAGAAGATATAGAAGGTCCACGGTTCTTGTGTAATTTAAGAAAAATATTTTATAAAAGTAGAAAAGGAGAAATGAATTATGAGCAACAGACCGGAAGAACTTATCAAAAAAATCTATGAGGAACAGGGAAAGATCAACGATGTATTTCTTACAGCCTGCGGAGGCTCTCTGGTAGACCTGTATCCGGGCTACTATTTTATCAATTCTGAGTCAGAGACCATGCATTCACACTGGCTGACAGCAAGAGAGATGACTGTATCACCGTCAAAATTTATCAAAAGAGGAGCACTTGTTATCCTGTGTTCACATGGAGGAAATACAAAAGAGACCGTTGAAGCTGCCAGATTTGCAAAAGAAAGAGGCGCCGCGATCATCACTATGACACACAATCCGGAATCAATCTGCGCGCAGGAGGATATGAATCCGGTTGTATACAGCTGGGAAGAGGATACGAACGAAAAAGACAGACCGCAGGGCATTGTGATGAGAGTATTAAACGAACTGATGAAGATGCAGGAGCCCGGATATACAAAATATGAAGCTGTCCTTGACGGACTTGAGAAAGCGGACGGCATCGTACGCGCGGCTGTGAAGAAAGTTCAGAACCGTACATGGGTATTCGCAGAGAAATATTTCAATGAACCGTTCCTCTACATCATGGGATCCGGCGCTTCCTATTCACAGGCATATGGCTTCTCCATCTGTTCTCTTCAGGAGATGCAGTGGATGGACTGCTGCTACCTGCACTCAGGCGAATATTTCCACGGCCCGTTCGAGTGTACGGACGAAGATCATCTCTACATCCTGCTTATGGGAACCGGCAAGGCAAGAGTTATGGATGAAAGGGCACTTACATTCCTTAAAAAATATGCGAAGAAATATGAAGTTATTGACGCAGTCGAACTTGGCATTGATGCGATCGATGCAAGCGTAAACGAGTATTTCTGTCCGATGGTATTCTATGCAATGACTGTTGCGTACCGTACTGGACTTCAGGACAAGAGAAGACATCCGCTTGATATGAGAAGATACATGGGTGTTGTAGAGTATTAAGGAGAATAGCGATGGCAAAATATAATACAAATGTTTTAGGGTTTGGCGATAACGTAGTAGACATTTATGAGCATTCCCACATGATGTATCCGGGAGGGAACTGTGTAAACCTTTGTGCTTATTCCAGAATGTTCGGAGCAAACCGTATTGCATATATGGGGTATTTCGGGAGTGACGATATTGCTGAGTTTGTCATTTCCGTGCTTCAGGAGCTTGAGATCGAAACCGTTAAGTGCAAACAGCTGGTCGGAGAGAACGGATGGTCCAAGTGTACACTGAATGAAGGAGACCGGGTTTTCGGAGATTACAATGAGGGCGGAGTCAGAGGCAAGACACCGTATATTCTGGATCGGTTCGACCTGGAGTATATGAAACAGTTTGACTTTGTCCACACCGGAAATTACTGCTATACAGAATCACAGTTAAAGCCGATGAAAGAGGCGGGGATTAAGATTTCCTTTGATTTCTCGGACGATTCTTCAAAAGAATATTACGAAAAATATGCGCCCTATGTGACATACGCATTCTGTTCCTTTGACGGAGATGAAGACGCAGCGAAAGAACATCTGAAATTTATGTATTCTCTGGGACCGGAACTGGTATCTCTTACAAGAGGATCAAAGGGATGCATTATGTATGACGGAGAGCAGTTTTATGCACAGCCGGCGACAATGATCGATGAGGTTGTGGATACGATGGGGGCAGGGGATTCATTCCTGACTTCTTTCATGGACTGCTATATCGATCAGTTGAAGAAAGGCGTGGAGAAACCGGACGCGATCCGGACGTCTCTTGCAGAAGCATCCAAATTTGCCGCTCATGTATGCACACTGGACGGTGCTTTTGGATACGGAAGGACAATTACAAGAGAAATATAAAACGAAAAAGAGGAGAAGACCGATGATCTATCATGGAGACGCAATGGAATATATTGGGGAAACACCGGATATCCTGAGCAGAATTATTGAGGATCAGGCGTCTGTCCTGCAGGACTGCGGGAAAATATTCGACAGGAACGGAATCAGTGAGGTCATTCTGACAGGATCCGGTTCGTCCTACAATGCAGCTGTTGGAGCCTCTGTCTTTGCACAGAAACTGCTGGGTATACGGGTGATTCCCGTATACCCAGTAACAGTTATGGAAGAGCTGGATGTTGTCTCGGACAAAGCGCTGGTGATCGGTATCTCGCAGCAGGGCACGAGCACGGCAGTCATCAGAGCGCTTGATGCGGCTGGAGAAAAAGGATATCGCACCATTGCAGTGACAGGAGAGTATGATACGGAGATTACGAAGCACGGAGACGCCGTCCTTTATGTGGAGTGCGGATATGAAGATGCCGGAGCCACGACCAAAGGATATACAGCTACCGTTCTGACACTGATCCTTCTTTTTCTTATGGTTGCTGAGAAAACGGGCAGGATCACCGGCATGCAGAAAGCGGAATATCTCAGCCGGCTCCGCAGGGTAACCGGCAATATGCCGGAGATTCTTGAAGAAAGCACCGGCTGGTGTGAAAGAACAGCGGATAAACTTGTGAAAAGCAGGGATCTGATGCTGATCACCGGAAGCAGCATGCGGGCATCACTTCTGGAGGGATGCCTGAAATTTTCCGAGACCTGCCGATTCCCTGTCAGGGGTTATGAGGCAGAGGAATTTATGCATGGGATATACAATGCTGTGACAGAGGATACGGATTTCCTGTACATGTTTCCGGCGGACGGATATGAAAAAAAGAGAATGGAGAAACTGTACGGCTATTACGGGCAGAAAGGATACCGGCAGTATGCGGTAAATCTTCCGGAGACTGTCTGCCCGGAGGGCCGGAGCGCGAATGTTCTGCGCTGCCATTTTGTCAATGATCCTGATTTTTCTGCGCTGGAGTATATGCTGCCGCAGCAGATGCTTTTTGTGCTCGCATCAAGAGCCAGAGGGATCGACCTGAACCTGCCGAAGGATCCGGAATTTCACAAATATATGGGAAGCAAGATGGAGTAATAAAAACAGAGGATCCGGGAAGGATCCAAAGGAGAACGACTATGGAAAAAATGATCAAAAGAGAACAGATTGCAGGAATGAATATCCATTACCTGTTTTATTCACTGGAGTACTTTCTGGATGCGCAGGCAGCGGCGGGAATCCGGACGATTGAATTCTGGCCCGGAACACCGCATTTTTTCTTGAGTTATCTGGAATATTCGGATTGTAAAAGGGTGAGAAAACTTCTGAATGACCGGGATCTGACACTCCGTGTCATCACACCGGAAAACTGTACCTATCAGTATCAGTTTGCCGCACAGGAGAAAGAGCAGTTTGAAAAGAGCCTCGGGTACTTCAGGAAGGCGCTGGATGCAGGCGGAGAACTGGGCGCGGAGATCATGGCGATCAACTCCGGATGGGGATACTGGAATGAAGACCGGGAGGAAGCGTGGAAACGTTCAAGAGAGATGCTGTCCATGCTCGCGGAATACGCGAAAGAGCGCGGTATACGTCTGGCGATGGAATCTCTGCGGCCGCAGGAATCCAATCTGGCGACAACCGTGCAGGATGTAAAACGGATGCTGGACGAAGTAAACCATCCGAATCTCAAAGCAATGATCGACACGACGGCAATGGGCGTTGCCGGAGAGACTATCGACCAGTGGTTTGACATTCTGGGCGAAGATATCATCCATATGCATTTTATCGACGGCAATCCGTACGGACATCTTATCTGGGGCGACGGGACCCACGATCTCAAAGAGTTCCTGAGCGCGCTGAAACGCCATAACTACACGGGATATCTCGGACAGGAGATTACAGAGTTTGATTATTTCAATGATCCGGCAGCAGCGGATCTGCGGAATATGAAAGCGTACGAACCATATATTATCTGAAACTGAAAAAACAGGATCCGCCCTGTGATCCGGCAGGGCGGCAAAGAGAAAAGGAAGCAAATATGAGATTGATTATAAAGAAGAAGAGAGGAATTCTGTTCCTGCTTCTGACGGCACTGACAATTGCCGGCTCCGCAGTTTTAATACCCGCAGACGGGATGTTTTCTCTGAATGCGGCAGAGCAGACGGAAGAAATCGTGGTGGGAACAAATGCCGAGTATTCACCTTTTGAATACCGGGACAGTGATGGGGAACTGACAGGATTTGATTACGACCTGCTTGAGGCCATCGCTGAGGTACAGGGGATTGAACTGGTCTGGAACGACCTGCCCTTTGATTCGCTGATGGGATCAATGGAAGCAGGAGATATACAGATTATCGCAGCTGCGGTGGGACCGACGGAGGAACGTGCGAGAAGTGTAGATTTTTCAGATGTTTATTATACTGGTTCCCAGAGCATTATCTGCAGTGAAGGTGCGGACATTACGGAATTTGCGGATCTGACGGGAAAGACCGTGGCGGTTCTGGAAGGTTCTATGAGCGATCTGATCGTATCTGGTGAAAATACAGATTACGGTGTGGTGGAAGATGCTGATGTGACCCGTTTTAAGACGGCATCCAGCGCAGTTATGGAACTGATGAACCAGGGAGCGGACGCCGTCGTGATAGATACGATCATGGCCGAGATTTACTGCGCCCAGACGACCGGCATTACATATACGGAGGTGCCGGGAACAGAAGAAGATACCGTATTCTGCATCCAGAAAGGCAATACCGCACTTACTGAACTGATCAATGAAGGTCTGGCGAAGGTAAGAGAAAACGGTACATATGATGAACTGTATGAAAAATATTTCTCCGGAGAGGGAGAAGATACGGCTGCCGCAGATGAAGAACAGGGCTTCCTGGGAAAACTCAAATTTATTTTCCTTGATGAAAACCGCTGGCAGTATTATGTGAGCGGTGTGGAGATTACGATCCTGATCTCAATACTTTCCACCTTGGTCGGGACGGTGATTGGTCTGTTTGTAGCGATCGTGAGACTCCGCGCCGACCGGATGAAACGGAAGAGTATCGCGGCAGACATTGCGGCACTGTATGTGGACATTATCCGCGGAACTCCGTCCGTACTGCAGCTGATGATCATTTATTTTGCAGTGTTTCACAGCCGGCTGGGATATGTGGCGGCCGTGGTCAGCTTCGGCATTAACAGCGGAGCTTATGTTTCCGAGGTGATCCGGGGCGGTATTCTTGCAGTGGATAAAGGACAGATGGAGGCGGGAAGATCTCTTGGAATGTCATATACGGATACCATGTCATTTGTAATTCTGCCCCAGGCGGTGAAAAATATCCTCCCGGCGCTCGGAAATGAGTTCGTCCAGCTGATCAAAGAAACATCTATTCTTGGTTATGTGGGCATTCTGGATCTTACGAAAGCGGCCAGCTATGTGTCCTCCAGAACGTATCAGATGTTTATCCCGCTTGTCGCCGCGGGAGTGATTTATTATGTTATTGTAAAACTTCTGACGATCCTGCTCGGGAAGTTTGAAAGGAGGCTGAGGGACAGTGATTAAGATCAGACATCTGCAGAAAAGTTTCGGGCAGGTACAGGTACTGAAAGATATCAGTACGGAAATCAGAAAAGGCGAGTGCGTCTGCGTGATCGGACCGTCCGGATCCGGAAAATCCACCTTCCTGAGATGCATCAATCTCCTGGAACAGCCGGACGGCGGAAGTATAGAAGTGGACGGCAGGGATATCCTGGATCCGGGGCTGAAGATTGATGATTACCGCAAGGAAGTGGGAATGGTATTCCAGCATTTTAACCTCTTTCCGAATATGACGGTAAAACGCAATATCATGCTGGCTCCGATGCGCGTGCTGGGACTGTCCGAGGAGGAAAGCTCCGGGAAAGCACTGAAACTGCTGAGTCAGGTCGGGCTGGAGTCCAAGGCGGACACCTATCCGAATAAGCTGTCCGGCGGACAGAAGCAGCGTGTGGCCATTGCACGTGCGCTGGCAATGAATCCCAAAGTCCTGCTTTTTGACGAGCCGACGTCTGCACTCGATCCGGAGATGGTCGGGGAGGTGCTTCACGTTATGAAAGAACTGGCTGAAGGCGGAATGACGATGATCGTTGTAACACATGAAATGGGATTTGCCAGAGAAGTAAGCGACAGGGTGCTGTTTATTGACCAGGGCGTGATTCTGGAGGACCGGCCGCCGGGAGAACTGTTTGAGCGGCCGGAGAGTGAACGGACGAAGGAATTTCTTGCGAAAATACTGACATAAAAATGTATTGAGAGGAGGAAGACAGAAGATGAATCAGACGATAAAAGCGGCAGCTGTCGGGTACAGCTGTATTGATATGTATGAAAAACTGAACAAGTTCTATCCTACCGGAAATAACAGCGTGATTATAAATATTTAAAATGATTTGATACAGCCATTAGGAAACGATGTATTCTGATGGCTGTATTTTTATTTGTCAAAAATAATCAAGAAAAGTTATTTTTAGACCATGTGAAAAATGCTCCCCTAGTTACGTTAAGTGAAGGGGAAAATAATTCCTTTCAAATCTGATTAGAAAAGAGGAATTTATCATGGCAGAAAAAAGATGTTATATCGTACAGGAATTACAGGAGATACTTGGAGTCAGCCGTCCGCCAGTCTATAACCTTCTGAAACGAAATGAGTTCCGCTGGATCCAGCTGGATGGAGGAAAATACAGAATTTCCAAAAAGAGTTTTGATGACTGGCTGGACAAACAGCCCGAATAAAAGATTCGCTTTCGTAATGTAATATTCGTCTGGCGACATAGTAAAAAGAAAATGAAAAATGTTGTATGGTAAAAAAGAGGAACTCTTTCTTGGAATTTCCTGGTCGATATAACTCCTGTCCCGCCCAAATGGAATGCAAGTTGTCTCGATAGCAAGCCTCAAACCGCTTATGCAATTCCTCTTTCTCATGAATTAAACTGTACATATCGTATTGGTTTTCTGCAAAGATTGCAAAAAATAGGTCCCATTTCGGTAGTTTATTGCTCTCTCCAAACCATCTCTTACAAATCCATCTGCCTGCAGTCCGCTAAGATGAATATGAAATTCTCTTACGGAATACCATGCATTGCAAATCATCTCATCAATAATTTCTCCAAATGTTGTATCTTGCGTCCCTTCAGAGAGAATGTTGACAATCGCTTCCAACCAGTAAAACTTATAACAGTACGAGGGATTCTTCGTCATCTGAGAAAAGCCTGAAATATCCAAGGTGTTGTAATATTTACCATCAACATTTAACAAATATTCCCCTTGCAAAGAATTAAATTCAGCCACTTCTCTTCACTCCTTCCTGGACGGACATCGGAAGTAATCCACTGTTCCTCAACAATAAGCTCAGGTATTTCTTTTATGAATTCTTGAAACGTATCTTCTCTAAAATCCGTAAAATAACGACCATTACGTTTCCCTTTAAAATCACCATATTTAAAGGAGGTATAAATGATGCCGTTATCCTTCAGCGCACTGCACATCTTCCAAAATACAGAAGATAGATCTTTCTTTGGCAAATGCAAGATGGAAGAGCACGCCCAGATTCCATCATACACATTTATGGCATCAAGATCTTGAAATAACATTTCCTTTACATCAACCCCAGAAAAGGCACTGGCCAATTTGCAAAGCTCTGCTGATCCATCCGTCGCCGTTACATCATAGCCTTTTTCAAGGAAATATTTCGTATCTCGACCAGAACCACAACCAAAATCAAGGATAGATGCACCTTCATCTAATAGTCGTATAAAACGATTCTGTGGTATATGCATGTCCGCATTTTGTGTGTTCTCTATAAAATTTTTTGCATTAAGATTGTAATAATTAATTGTCTGGTCCATATAAATCTCCTTTATCTTCAGTATACTAATTATAATCCTCAAGCAGAACAATATCAATTTGAATAATAGGTATTTTTTGTTTTACTCTTCTTCATACACATATTCCTCATCTTCGTCTAAATACAGATCATCGTACTCTTAACAAATCGTGAAGCGGCAGCTTCCCTTTTGATGTTTTGGGCTATATATCTATCTTTTTTCTAGTGAAAAAGATTAGAGAATACAAAAAAGCCGTACTTTAATACAGCTCTAAAACAGTTTTATAAAAATATTTAGAGTTTTAAAATTTACGCACTCTTCAATGGAAATAAATGTCTTCCTGTTTTCTCGTTTTGGATTTTGTTATGAAGTTTGTTCACGTTTTTTGCCATTGCAAGCAATACACTTTCCGCAAGAACATTTGATGTACCACGACTTAAATATCTACGAAACTGCATATCCTGTTTCAGTTCACCAAAAGATCCTTCTGCTTGGATCCTTCTGTTTAGTCTTAGGAGAATCCCTTCGTCAGAAAGAATCCGTTCCAAATCTTCTTTTCGATATTTCAGAAATCAAGTTTATAGAGGAGATCAGACATTTCAGCGAGAATTGTTTAATACTACATTTGCAGAGTGGTCATCAGATTATACATTCATTTAGAGTATCAATTTTGGACACTTCAATCGAAAAATATAAAAACATCTAAATTCAGTACATAAAAGTGTGCAGATGTACATAAAATAGTAATGGTTATTGAAATTCAACTTGCTTTGTGATAGAATATCATTACTAAAAAATGTGCAAATACACAGAAATGGGGAGCGTAATAATGGAAATTAAAAGAGACGCTTATCTACAGCAGCTGATTGAGCGAAAAGATAATGGAATGATAAAGGTGATTACCGGCATTCGTAGATGTGGTAAATCCTTCTTGCTGTTTACTATCTTCAAGAGATATTTACTGGAGAACGGAATTGATACTGACCATATTATTGAGATTGCATTGGATGGTATCGAAAATGAGGAATTAAGAGATCCCAAGGTGTGCTTCAAGTACATCAAAGATACTATGAAAGACGATGGGAAGTATTATCTCCTTCTGGATGAAGTACAGTTCATGCCAAGATTTGAGGAAGTGCTGAATAGCCTGCTTCGCTTGAGCAATATTGATGTGTATGTTACCGGAAGTAACTCTAAGTTCCTGTCCAGCGACATTGTGACCGAGTTCCGTGGCAGAGGTGATGAGATCAGAATCTATCCCCTCTCCTTTGCAGAGTTTTATTCTGTCTATGACGGTGATTACGACGATGCTTGGGATGACTACATGATCTATGGAGGATTGCCGCAGGTTGTAGGCTTCCAGAGCGAGCGACAGAAAGCAGATTATCTGAAGAACATCTTTGCCAATGTCTATCTGAAAGATGTAATTGAAAGAAACAAGATTCAGAGCGTAGATGAGATTGGCATTCTGGTTGATATACTTGCATCTGCAATCGGCGCACCGACCAATCCATCGAAGATTGCCAACACCTTCGCCAGTGAGCGCCAGATGACTTATGCCAATAAAACTATCTCCAACCATATTGACCATTTAGCGGATGCCTTTTTGATTTCCAAGGCAAGTCGTTACGATATTAAGGGAAGAAAGTATATTGGTGCGAATCTGAAATACTACTTTACTGATCTGGGACTGAGAAATGCCCGTCTAAATTTCAGACAGCAGGAGCCTACTCATATTATGGAGAACATTGTTTATAACGAGCTGCTGATCCGTGGCTACAATGTTGATGTGGGTGTTGTGGAGATCTTTGATAAGAATAAAGAAGGTAAGCGTGTCCGCAAGCAGCTGGAGGTTGACTTTGTGGTAAACCAAGGTAACCAGAGATATTACATCCAGGTTGCTTATGACATGACTTCGGAAGAAAAGCAGACTCAGGAATTCAATTCTCTGCGTAATATCCCAGATTCTTTCAAGAAGATTGTCATTGTGAATGGTAGCAAGAAACCTTGGAGAAATGATGAGGGTTTTGTTATTATGGGTATGAAGTATTTCCTTTTGAATGCAGATAGTTTGGAATTTTAATTTTTTTACACTTTCATTCTGGATTAAAAATGAGTCATTTAGACTACGCAACACTCTTTTTGAAGATGTGTCAACGTCTACTGTAACAAACTAGGAATCATGCTTGCCGGTGGCTGAAAGTTTTTTCCACAAAGCATGAGAAATGGTGTATAATGATACCAATACGAGATTCTCGTGTTACTGAAATTTACAATTGAATATATTATCAATTCCGCAGCGAAAATGTGGAATTGATAGCCTGAATATAGTTGTTGGCTACAAGACGTTGCAAAAAGCTGCAATTCAGTACTATCACCTCGATTAGAAAAATCTAATTTTTTTCTAATAAATCATCCTCAACTTAAGGTGGCAGAGGTCGATTTTAGGCTAACAACGATAGCATTCCCATAGCTAATAAAGCTAGGAAATGCAGAGGATTTCGAACCACAAGCTGACAAAAGCGTGTATCAAAAAACAAGGGTGACTGTCACTCCTAAGCACTAGTTGTGAGTTTGATTCCCGCAGGGAATATTAGAGAAAGAGTGAAAATGATGAAGAAAATAGATATCATTTTTGCTCTTTTTTATTATATTTTAGAAGGAAAACGAATGGGGGAACCTGACAAAAATATAGGAAGTAATATAAGAAAAAGAAACGACTTTAGCAAGCATCAGCAGATCTTGGATTTAGATCACAGGGAAGTGAAGTTTCATTTTATATAAAATAGTTAAATATATAGAAAAAGACTATAATAACTATACTTATATAGAATGTATCAATTATACTTCTTAAAAAAATAATGCTATACTTTTAATAGGATGAGAAGAAAAAAGGAGAAAATAAAACAATGAGAGAAAAAAGAGAAGTAAAGTATCAGATGAAAGTGTTAAGCTCCTTGGTGAAGGTATTTCCGGATGAAGAACCGGTGTATCGGCCAGAATGTGTAAAATTAAGTGGACTTTGGGACGAGACCGTATCCTATCAGGTTGCATATACCGGAAATCATTTTCTGAGAGAACGCGTAGATGTAAAAGTTGTTTCACCAATCGCTGAGTATGTACGTGTTCGAACGGTAGAACAGGTTCCAGTGGGACGTGCTACAAATGGAATTGTAGATGATAATTATTTAAAAACGACATCAGGACTCTATCCGGATTTGTTGAAGGACATCAAAGATGGAAAAGTAATTATCCGCTCTCATCAGTGGAGTAGTTTGTGGATCGATGTGAAACTGACGGATGAAATTCCGGCAGGAGACTATGAGATTGAAATTCAGCTTGTGAAAGATGATGCTGTAATATGTTCTGCAAAAAGAAAAATTACAGTGATCGGCGTTCATCTTCCAAAACAGAAGATTATGCATACGGAATGGTTCCATGCAGATTGCCTTGCAGACTATTATCATGTGGATGTTTTTTCAGAAAAGCATTGGGAGATACTGGAAAATTACTTCCACGAGTATGTAGATCGAGGCTGTAATATGATGATGGTTCCATTGTTTACCTATCCGTTAGATATGGAAGTGGGCAATGATCGTACAACGACTCAGCTCATCGAGGTGGAAGTGAAGAATGGCGAATATCATTTTGGGTTTGATAAAATGAAACGCTGGGTAGACCTTTGTAAAAAGTGTGGGATCGAATACTATGAAATGTCTCATCTATTCTCACAATGGGGAGCAAAGTATGCACCAAAAGTTATGGCTCTCGTAGATGGAAAAGAAGAGCGGATTTTTGGATGGCATACACCGGCAGTTGGGGAATATACAAGATTTTTACAGGCATTTCTTCCGAGACTGGTTGAGAAGTTAAAAGAGTGGGGAATTGCAGAAGTGACATACTTCCATATTTCAGATGAACCAAGAGAAGAACACTTGGAGACTTTTAAAGCTGCAAAAGAATCTCTTGGCAATATGTTAGATGGATTCCATACATTTGATGCACTTTCCAGCTATGAATTTTATAAGCACGGTTTGATCAGCAAACCAATTCCGGGAAATAACGAGATTGAAGAATTTTTAGAACATGGTCTTACAGACATGTGGACATATTATTGTACAGGACAGTTTTACGAAGTAAGTAACCGGTTTATGTCAATGCCATCTGCCAGAAACCGCATTTATGGAATTCAGCTGTATAAATATGACATTATTGGCATTTTACATTGGGGGTATAATTTCTACAATAGTCAGCATTCTTATGAACACATTAATCCATATCAGGTGACAGATGCATCTAATGGATTCCCGGCAGGTGATCCATTCCTTGTATATCCGGGAGCAGACGGGCATCCGGAAGAATCCATTCGCATGATGGTTCATTACGAAGCATTAACAGATTTGCGAGCATTGGAATTGTTAGAAAGCCTAACAAGTAAAGAATATGTAATGGAATTAATCGAAGAAGATTTGGATGAACCACTTACATTTAAGCGATATCCAAAATCAGATATGTATTTGATTGCATTACGAAATAAAGTAAATAAAGAAATAGCAAGATTAAGTTCTGCTTCCTAAAAAATTAAAAATGTTGGAACATGAGTTGTCATCATGATTCCAACATTTTTTTATCCTTTGAGTCCACTCATGGACATTCCTTCTTCAAATTTGGATTGTAAGAACAAATAGAAAATAAATGGAGGAAGGAACGTACAGGTTGCACAAGCCATTGTAAGTCCGATATCCGTATCGTATTGTGTCTGCATTGCTTTTAAAGCAAGTGGAAGTGTACGATAAGCATCATCAGTAGTGATAATGAGTGGCCATGTAAAGTTATTCCAGGCGCCAATAAATGTGAAAATTGCGACTGTCAGCATAGAAGATTTTACCAAAGGCAAAATGACAGTCCGTAAAATTTTACTGGTAGTAGCTCCATCTATTTTTGCAGATTCAATGAGTTCTTCTGGAATAGCCATAATAGCATTTCTCATAACAAATACACCAAAAGCAGTTGGCAGAGGTAAAATAAGAGCGCGGAACGTATTGACCCAGCCAAGACCACGTACGACTAAGTAAAGTGGAACAAGTATGGCACCCGATGGAACTAACATCGATAAAATCAGCAGAAAGAAAAGTTTATCATTTCCACGGAATTTTAATTTCGCAAATGCAAAACCAGCAGTACAGCTTGTAAATAATGTAAGAAGCACACCGGATATTGCAACAAATACACTATTGAAAAAATAGCGTAGGAATGTTGAGTTTGTAAAAATATTTTTATAATGTTTTAAGGTGAGTTTTGATAAAGCAAAATCAAAATCATATGCATTCACAGTACTTTTTAATGACATGAGAATCATGTATAAAAAAGGAAGAATGCACAGTAAGATTGTGATGATTAGAAAAATATCAACTAGTAAACGAGATGTCTTTTTCATTTCATGTTCTCCTTTTTATATTTCTGAATTCTCGTGTTTAATAAAGCGTTGTTGGAATAATACGATGATTAAAACAATCAACATCAGTACATTGGAAACGGCCATAGCATATCCGGCTTTGTTTCCTTTGAAAGTGAGTTGATATGCGTACATACTTAATGTTGTAGTAGACATCGATGGACCGCCGCCGGTCATAGTATAGACCATATCAAACACTTGCATAGCACTTATCGTTGATAAAAAAATGTTCATGATAATAGTAGGTTTCAAAAGTGGTAATGTAATTTTTGTTAAACAATCCCATTTTGTAGCGCCGTCTACTTTGGCTGCCTCGTAAAAAGTATCCGAAATAGAGGTAAGAGAAGCAAGCGTGATTACCATATAATAGCCCATACCTTTCCATACAATGATAAAGGCGACGGCAATAAAAGCAGTTTTACTGCTGCCAAGAAGAAGTGTGGGATCAATTCCAAATACACCAAAGATCGCTTTTACTGCCGGATGTCCACCATTTAAAATTGTGTTCCAAACAGTACCGATAACAGCGCTGGAAGAAAGCACAGGAACGAAAAGGGCTGCCTTTGCAATTTTTCCAAGCACGGTATCTTTACGAGAAGAAATTAGTATTGCAAAAAGAGTAGAACTTACGATTTCAAATGGCACGATGATTGCAGCAATCTTTAAAGTATTGATAATGCAAAGATGTAATTTGGAGTCACGAAATAGTCTTTGATAATTAAATAATCCGTTAAATTGCGCCGGTGTGATGATATTATATTTTGTAAAACTAAAATATATTGCAAGAATCAATGACCCCGCTACAAAAGTAAGCAGGATCATTGCAATTGGTGCGATATAAAGATAAGGCGCAAGGACGGATAGTCCTTTCTTTTTTTTCATAAGTGCCTCGATTCTTTTTATTCGTTTTCCGCGTAGTACTCTTTTAACAAGTCGTTTGCATAGGATGCAGATTCATCTAATGCTGCCTTTACATCTTGTTTTCCTTCCATGACAGCCTGAATGTGAGCTGCGTAGTTTTCAAGAATTTCGCTTCCGCAAGGACCAGCCTGTAATGGACGCCATTTATCACGATCTTCTGTAACGATACGTTCCATTTTAAGATCTCCTACATATTCTTCGCTTGCTGTAAGAGGGGCACCTGGAGCTACTTTGTGATATTCTGTCATAAACTCAGGACCTGTAATGTATTTGATCAAATCAAGTGCAAGCTCAGGCTGTTTGGATGTAGACATTACAGAGAGACAGTCAGCAGCACCGAATGTACCATACTCTTTATGTTTCAAAGAAGTTACGTAGTCCCAGTTTTTAAGATTTGGGTAATCTTTTGCAAAGGTTGTTTCATTAGAAGCAGAGGAGCGAGTTACACCAAAAGCGGCTTTGCCTTCTGCAAATACTGTAGAGAATGCATCTTGACCAGAAAGTGACATTGCATTTTCTGGCATATATGGCTGTAAACTCTTGAAAAATTCTAAGGCTTCTACACCAGCTTTTCCATTGAAAGCTACTTCTTTCAGATCATCTGTGTAGATATCTCCGCCAGCCTGCCATAATAAGCTATACATATAAGAATTTAAAACATAAAGGTTACTCATACTTCCACTATTAAGACCTACAGCATATCCGTACTGATCAATCTTACCATCGCCATCTGTGTCTTTTGTAGCTTTTTCACAGATACGAGCAAAGTCTTCCCATGTCTCAGGAGCTTTTTCCCCGATAGAATCTAAAATATCCTGATTATAATAAAGGACGAATGGTACACCGGTTACGATAGGAACACCGTATAATCCACCCATCATTTCACCACGATCCAGGAAGAGATATTCTTTGTAATCTTCTTCTTCAACCATGTCGGATAAGTCTGTTACAAGTCCGGAAGAGATATAAGTAGGATACATTTCCACATACATATAACCGATATCAGGTGTTTCTCCACCTGCAACTCCTGTAGACCATCTTTCTTCATAAGAACCCCATGGAATGATTTCCATTTCTACAGTACAATTATTTTCTTTCTCCCATCCGGCAAGAAGCTTCTTAAAGTTTCCTTCTGTGTCTTCATCGAGAGGAGGCAGCCACATAGTAAGTGTAGTAGGCTCTCCTTCTTTTGGTTTGTCTGCTTCCTTGGCTTTGCTTCCACAGCCAGCTGCAAGTGTTGCAAGCATGGAAGTACAAAGCAACAAGCTTAAAAGTTTCTTTTTCATTAGTTTTTCCTCCTATAGAAATAAGTTTCACACTTTCTATTGTAGAAGTATTTTTAGACAAAGTAAAATTGATAAAAGCAATAAGAAGTTACTACATATAGAAAAAAACTATAAATGAAAATAGGAAACGATTGATACTGTTTGAAAATCATGATAATCTTTAAGAGAAAGGCAGGGGGTAATTATGAGATTGGAAAAACATAATGCGGATGAAATGACTCCATTGGAACGTATCTATGCATACGAGCATGGATTATCCTATGACAGAATACCGAGTGTACCATTTATAGGCAATGTCAGATGTAAAGTAGGGGGAATGACACCAGAAGAATATTGGGATTCTGCAGAAAATATGGTAAAAGCAGAACTGATGTCTTATCAGAGATTCGGCTTTGACAGATTAGGAATCGGACCGAATACAAGAGGGATATCAGATGCGTTAGCAGATCAGGTTCCGGATAAGAAACAAGGAAGTCTTGTTTTGGATGATTACAGTAAATTAGAATACTTAGAACCTGTAAATGCAAGAAATGATTTGGTAATTCAAAGATTTTTACAGGCAGCAGAGATGCTCCAAGAATCTGCAGGAGAGATTGTTCCTGTTGAGATAAGCATTGGAGGTCCCCTTACAATTGCATCATTTTTGCGAGAGATTGAGCTGCTTTTACGCGATTGTAGAAGAAATGGCGATAAAGTACAGAAATTACTTCGCATTATTGTGGATTCCCAAAAGAGCTGTATTGATGCATTTGCACAATATGGCGTAGGAATTGCGATGGCAGATCCTGTGGCAAATCCGGCGCTGATCGGACCAAAATTATATGAGAAATTCGTTTTTCCTTATACAAAAGAATTGACAGACTATGCACTGGAGAGAACCGGAAAGAAAGTATCTCTTCATATGTGTGGGGCTACCTATAGTATTTGGAAGTATATCGAACAATATCAGTTAAATGAAATTAGCTTAGACAATATTGTGGATTTGGACAGGGCTGCGCGAGAATTAGGAAAAAAAGTACCAATTGCCGGCAATGTAGATCCTGTACAGAGCATGCTGAATGGTACAAAAGAAGAGATTTTTGCAGATGTTCAAAAATGCATAGAACTTGGAAGTTCTGCTGAGAAGGGATTTCATCTTACGACCGGTTGTGATATTCCGGACGGAACTTCACCTGAAAAAGTAGATTGGTTTATGGAAGCAGCTAGATTATATGGGAAGAAAAGATAAGCTTATATTTTATGAAAAGGGAATGGAATTTGGAGGAAATGAAAATGGCAAAGTCAAAAGAAGAATTATTAGAAAAACTGTCGGAATGTGTATTGGAGATGGAAGAGGAAGAGGTAGTCGACGTTGCTGAAGAATATATTGCAGCAGGTTATCCGGCATTTGACGGGATTATGGATGGTCTTGTAGATGGCATGAATAAAGCTTCGGATCTTTATGATGAAGAAGAGTATTTTGTAACAGATATTCTTCTTTGTTCGGATGCTATGTATGCTGGATTGGAAGTGCTGCGTCCACACCTTCCTGAAAGTGCACAAAGCGGAGAAAAACCGAAGGTGGTAATTGGAGTTGTAGAGGGAGATACTCATGATATTGGGAAAAATCTGGTGAAGATCATGATGGATACAGCTGGATTTGAGATGTATGACTTAGGACGAGATGTTCCACCGGAAGCATTTGTAAAAAAAGCAATAGAAATCCAAGCACCGTTAATCTGTATTTCTACGCTAATGACAACTACAATGATTGGAATGAAAACGGTGATTGAGCAATTAAAGGAACAAGGGATTCGTGATCAAGTAAAAGTCATGGTTGGTGGAAGTCCGGTTTCACAGAAGTTTGCGAATGAAATAGGAGCGGACGGATATTCCGTGAATGCAGTGGAAGCTGTAAAACTGGCAAAAAGATTATTAGATTTTGCGTAAGTAATGGGAGGAAAATGTATGTTTACGGAAAAAGAACGTTTGGAACGCGCTTTGAGACAGGAAGAAGTGGATCGTCCGCCATGTATCTGTCCTGGGGGAATGATGAATATGATCACGACAGATCTCATGGATGCTTGTGGAGTTACATGGCCGGAAGCGCATACAGATGCACAGATGATGGCAGATTTGGCATTGGCAAGTTATCAACATGGTTGCTTTGAAAACGTAGGAGTTCCTTTTTGTATGACAATAGAAGCAGAAGAACTGGGTGCAAAAGTAACGTTAGGATCTAAGATTTTTGAACCACATGTAACGGAATATGCGGGAACATCTGTAACAGAATGGGAAAAATCATCTCCGATCAATTTGGAATGCGGGAGAGCAAAAGTAGTATTGGATGCAATCCGTATTTTAAAAGAAAAGAATTTAGATGTTCCGATCATTGGAAACTTAGTAGGACCGGTAAGTGTGGCCAGTTCTGTGATCGATCCAGTGGGATTTTATAAAGATTTGAGAAGACACAAAGAAGAAGCACATCAGTTTATGACTTTTGTGACAGAACAATTGATTGCCTTTGCAAATGCGATGATTGAAAACGGCGCAGATGTGATCGCAATTTCTGATCCAAGCGGAACGGGAGAGATTCTCGGACCAAAATTTTTTGAAGAGTATGCAGTAAAATATCTGAATATGCTTTTGGATGGAATCAAAGATCAAGAAAAAGGTACGATTGTACATATTTGTGGGCAGATGAGAAGCGTATATGAGCAGATTGATAAAGTGCATTCAGATGCGTTGAGCTTTGATGCGATCGTTCCATTGAAAGAAGCCAGAAAGAATCTTCAAGATCGAGTATTGATGGGAAATGTAAGTACATTCGCATTAGAGTTTGGAGATGAAGAAAGAGTTCAAAAGCTGACAAAATTTTGTGTGCAAAGCGGTTCTGATATCATTTCTCCAGCATGTGGACTGGGGACAAAGTCACCTCTTGCAAATATTCAGGCGATTTTAAAAACGTTAAAGATGGACGAAGAAGCATTTGAAAAAATGGAAACGATGGAAGAGTGGAAAGAAGAGGAGATGAAAAATGCCTAATATCAAAGTACAGCCTTCTGGTAACGTATATGAATATGAAGTAGGAAAAACTCTTTTAGAAGTTCTCTTAGAAGAAGGTATATTCGTAGATAATCCTTGTAATGGAAAAGGACTTTGTGGGAAGTGTAAAGTGCGAATTTTGGAAGGAGAATTATCGGAACCGGAAGATACCGAACGGAAGTTATTAAAGCAAGAGGAGATGGAAAATGGAGTCAGACTTTCCTGCCTTGTAAAACCGGAAACAGATTTGGAGATAGAGCTTATGCAGAAGGAAAGGAAGCATCAAGTGCTGACCGGAGGCTATATCCCTTCTTTTGCGTTCGATCAGGATATCCAAAAAATTGTGGTGGAAATTCAAAAACCAACTTTGGAAGATCAAACATCTTTTGAGGATCAGATTCTGCGTCAGATCCCGAAAGCAAGTCTAGAGCTGGGATGCCTCCAGATGAGGGAGTTTGTTCCGGGACAGGTGACGGTTGTACTCCATGGAAATCAAGTGATTCAAATAGAAGAGGGCAATACGACGGAAAAAATGTATGGGGTTGCGGTTGATATTGGAACAACGACAGTTGTCTGCACGTTGATTGATATGCTTACCGGCAAGGAACTTGCACATGCATCCATGATCAACGCACAGAAGCATTTTGGACTGGATGTGTTGACCCGTATTACTTATGAGTTAGAACATCCTGAAGATGGCGTAGAAAAATTGCAAAAGGCATTGGTAAATTCTATTAATGAGATGATAGAGGATATTTGTTGTCAGGCAGAAGTATCCAAAGAGTGGATTTATGAAATTGCTGTTGGAGCGAACTGTACAATGATGCATATGTTACTTGGGGTTCCTGCAACATCACTTGGAAGATCTCCGTATGCGCCTGTGTTTGTACGCGGAAAAGACATCAAGGCAAAAGAAATTGGATTATGTGCAGCAGAAGGTGCGCGACTGTATTGTTTGCCGTCGGTATCCGCTTATATTGGAGCCGACATTGTAGCAGGAGCTTATGTATGTCAGCTTCAAAAAGAATCTGGGAATGTGCTGTTTATAGATATAGGAACGAATGGAGAAATCGTATTATCCAGTCATGGCAGATTGCTTTGCTGTTCTTGTGCAGCAGGTCCGGCATTGGAAGGCATGAATATCAGTTCAGGGATGCGGGCAGCAGAAGGTGCTATTGAAGATGTGACGATCACAGAATCCGGAATAGAATGGAAAGTAATTGGAAATGAAAAGCCAATCGGCATTTGTGGAAGTGGGATTTTAGCAGTTGTAAAGGAATTGCTGAGAGTCGGTCTTGTCAGAAAAGAAGGAGCATTTATCAAGCTAAATAAATTAGAAGAATCGGATTATCGTTTTCACATGCTGCAGGAAAATGGGAAAAAAAGAGAATTTATTTTATCGGAAGAACAAAAACTCTTGATTACGCAAGGAGATATTCGGCAGGTACAACTTGCAAAAGGAGCCATTCTATCAGGATTTTTAGCGCTTCTTAAGAAAGCTGGAATCCAAATGGAAGATTTGGATAAAGTTATGATTGCGGGACAGTTTGGAGCACATCTTCCTGCGGATAGTTTGGTGGGAACCGGAATCATTCCAAAAGAAGTACAAGAAAAGCTTGTTTATGTAGGAAACTCTTCAAAGACAGGGGCCTATATGGCTCTGATGTCCGCAAAAGTAAAACGAGAAATGGAAGAACTGGCCGGACAGATGGATTATATGGAGTTAGGGGCAACAGAAAACTATGAACGCTTGTTTTCTGAATGTTTGATTTTCCCTAATGTGAAATAGAGTAGGAGTAAGAACTATGAGCAGCATTAAAGATTTTAAATGTACCTACGATAATGGTGTATTAGAGCATTCCAAAATCGTGGAAGAACTGGGGTTTACATTTCCTGATGTATATTTACATGCCGACAAGATGGCTGCGCTTTCCAAAAGGCAAAAAGAAAAACAAGGAAATTCGATCTGTGTTCTGCCTTTTTGCCATACCGTAGAAGGAGAAGCTATGGGAGGAATCATCACACTCGGCAATGAAGTTGCAGGACCCCGGGCAAAGGAATATCTTTATACAGATTATAAGGAGCTTGGGGAAATCAATGAAATTGATTTTACAAAAGGAAGAATTCAGGAAGTTCTTCAGGCCTGTCAGATTCTGCACGAACAAGGAGAACATGTGATGCTTGAAGTTTCAGGCCCCATTACAATTCTCAATGTGTTGATTGATATTAAACAAATTTTTAAAGGAATGCGTAAAGATTTCGAATTTATGAAATCTGTATTCCACAAAGTTGGCACGCAAATTTTGGGATATATAAAAGAAGCAAAAAAATATGGGGTAGATTTCATCAGTTATGCAGACTCGGCTGGAGGAGTGAATATACTTGGCCCGAAGATGGCAGAGCAGATGGTAGAAGGATTTACTTATGATTTTTTGAAAGAAGCACAGGAGTACTCAGATGAACATACACTTTTGATGCTTTGTCCGAAAACAACATTTGCGCTTCTTGGGACAGAGAAAGCAGAACTTGCAGATATAGATATACCAGCTGGAAGTACCTATGGGGAAGGGTGTATAGAAGTACTTGGAAAAGCGAAAATAGTTGGAATACAATGTGCAAAAAATATGGGATTTTTGCTGAAATCAGGGATAATGAAAGAAGTTGTATTGAAATAGTGAAAAGGGAGCATCAGAAATGTGATATGCTCCCTTAGAAAGTTTTTATTCAAACTGGCTAAAATACAGATTTGCATATTTCCCCTGTTTTTTTATTAATTCTTCATGAGTACCGACCTCTTTGATATCACCGTCCTCCATATAAAGGATCATATCTGCATCGCGGATAGTAGAAAGACGATGTGCAATTACAAAACTTGTTCTTCCTTTCATCAATTCTGCCATTGCTCGTTGAATTAACAGTTCCGTATGTGTATCAACATTACTTGTCGCCTCATCTAAAATCATAATTTCAGGATCAGAAGCCAGGGCTCTTGCAATTGTAAGCAATTGTCTCTCGCCCTGAGAAAGATTTTCTGCGCCTTTGCTTAGCATCATTTCATATCCGCCAGGCAATGTCTTGATAAAATTATGGGCACAGGCTGATTTTGCTGATGCAACAATCCTTTCCATAGGCATATCATCCTCGGCATATCCAATATTATCACGAATCGTGCCTTCGAAAAGCCAGGTGTCCTGTAATACCATTCCAAAACGATTTCTCAGTTCCTCGCGAGTCATGTCAGATGTTTTGACACCATCAACTAGGATGGAACCGGAATTTACCTCATAAAATCGCATTAACAGATTGATCAAGGTTGTTTTCCCTGCACCGGTTGGACCGACAATGGCAACTTTCTGTCCAGGAAGTACATTTAAATGAATACGCTTCATCAAAAGGTGATCTGGGGAATACCCAAAACTAACATTTTCAAAAGATACAGATCCTTTGTTGGATTTCGGAACGATACAGTTTTCTTTATCTGCTATATCCTCCTCTGCATCTAGTAATGCAAATATTCTATTTCCCGCAGCATTTGCAGCGCTAAAGCTGCCAACCATTCCTGCAATAGTAGAAAATGGTTCTGCAAAACGCCAAGTATATTCTAACATTGCCTGAACGTTACCGACGGTAATTTTCCCTACAATTGCCCAAAGACAGCCGATTGCTGCACACAGTACATATCCTAAATCGTTGACCAATGTTGTGATTGGTGAGATCGCACCTGCAGTTGTTTCTGCTTTTTGGGAACTGATCTTTAATTTTTCATTTAATTTTGAGAAGTGATTTTTTGCTCGTTCTTGATAATTAAAAGTTTGTACGACATCTTGTCCATTATATATTTCTTCGATATATCCATTTAGTTCTCCTAATAGTCCTTGCTGTTGCTGATAATACTTTTCACTTGCTTTCATAACTCCTGCTGCACTGAAAAGCGAAAGTGGAACCATTACGATCGGAATGATCGACAAAGTAGGACTGATGGCAATCATCATTAGTAAAACACCGATGGCGGTAGTGACCTGAGTAACAATAGAAGTTAAATTCTGGCTAAGTGTGTTGTTGATGGTATCTACGTCATTGGTAATGATGCTCAGAATATCACCATGGGTATGGGTATCGTAATAATTCAATTTGATTCTGTGCATTTTTTCGTCGATCTCCCGGCGAAGTGTTTGCATCACTTTAGCAGTAACTTTAGACATTATGAAACCTTGTAAAAAAGTAAATAGTTGTGATATGAAATATAAAGCAACTAAACTTACTAATAGGGAGAGAATGGTGTTCCAGTAAAATACACCATCTGTAACACTTGCAAATAAGGTTGTTGTCACTTTTCCAATCAAAAATGGAGCAAGAACCATAAATCCTGTGCTGATGATAGCTGATAGGATTACGAAAAGAAGTTTCAGGCGGTGCTCTTTTAGATAAGAGAATAATCTTTGAAAAGTTTTAAAGTTCCCCATATTATAAATTCTCCTTTCCTAATTGGATTTCGGCAATTTCTCTATATAAAGAACAGCTTTCTAATAATTCTTTGTGTGTGCCATTGCCTATAATCCTTCCATCATCAATCACTAGAATACGATCTGCGTTCAAGATCGAACTGATGCGTTGCGCTACAATAATCATAGTGGCATCGCCAATACTTTCTTTCAGGTTTTGACGTAATTGACGATCTGTTTTCATATCTAAAGCTGAAAAACTATCATCAAAAACATAAATTTCCGGTTTCTTCATAATTGCACGAGCGATCGCCATTCGCTGGCGCTGACCACCGGACAAATTCGTTCCGCCCTGAGCGATTGGATCGAAAAATCCGGATTGCTTCTTTTCGATAAATTCATTTGCACAGGCTATTTTTGCTGCTTCTTTCCAATCTTTTTCATTTCCATTTTCATTTCCGAAGTTTAAGTTCTCTGCGATATTTCCAGAAAATAATTTGTTTTTCTGTGGCACATATCCAATCAAAGAACGCAGATCCTTTAAGGAATAATCTTTGATATTTACGCCATCAATCAAGATTTCCCCAAACAATGGGTCGTATAATCTTGGGATCAACTTTACAATGCTGGACTTTCCTCTTCCTGTACCACCGATAATTGCAGTAATTTCACCAGGATTTGAAATAAAGTTGATATCTTTTAAAACTGGCTCATCTGCTCCCGGATAAGCAAATGTCACATTGCGGAATTCCACAGTGGAGCGCAAAGGTCTTTGTTCCAAAGGAAAGGAACCATCTACAATTGTGCTTTTGGTGTTCAATACTTCGGCAATGCGCTTGGCGCAGGCATAACTGGTAGGAAACATCATGATCACCATGGATAACATCATCACCGAAGTGAGAACCATACTAATGTATTGACTGTTGGCTACTAAAGAACCGACTTCCATGGCACCTAGTTCAACATAATAGGATCCGACTCCGAGTACTGCAGCAGTTGTGACACCGAAAATAACACTGATTGCCGGCATTAATATGCTTGTAATTCTTCCGGCGGTCATTGCGGTCATAGCATAATCTTCGTTAGAATTTTCAAATCGTTCGCATTCTGTTTTTTGTTTGTTAAAAGCTCTGATGACACGCACGCCTTCTAAAGTTTCTAAAAATAAATGATTGATATGGTCGAGCTTGCGGCGCAGGCGTATCGAATAACGAGATGCAAAGATCATAATGATCGTCAGTACAATCAATAAAACAGGAATCGCAAATAGAAGTACGAAACTAACTTTTCCTCCTGTAGATGCTGAGAAAATCAATCCTGCAATTGCCATCATAGGAGCGAGAAGTCCTACGCGGAGCAACAATGTCAAAAAGTTTTGAACATTTGTGATGTCGGATGTGCTTCGGGTGATTAAGCTGGCTGTGCCAAACTGATCCAAGTCAGCTGCGGAAAAGCTTTGAACAGTAGAAAAAACTTTGTCTCGCAGCTGTGCGGCAAAACTGGTGGAAATACCGGAGGCAATTTTTACGGATCCAAAGCTGATAAGACAAGAAAAGACGGCAACCCCGGCCATAATTGCAGCGAACATCCAAATGGTTCTGTTTTCTCTCGTGACCACTCCTAAGCTAATCATTTTTGATAGTAATGCGGGTAATAGCATTTGACCAAAAGCGGATAGTAGTATCAGAAAAAACAGCGCTACCAGTTGTTTGCTTTTGAATTTTACATGTTTTAAAATCGTTTTCATCTCAATTTCATTCTCCTTTCATAGTTCGATATTTTTTAAATCTGTATTTTTACTTTGTATCACACGAGGTAATATTCAACAGAATCTTTGTTGAATGGATTCTATGATCAACATGGCACATTGTAAAATGTACAGTAACTGTACAGTCAAGAGGGGAATTGTAAAAAATTAAAAATAGAAGTAGAATCAAAATAGTGTCTTGTATCAGGCAGGGAATAATGGCATAATACTAGCATAAATACGATATATAAACTGGATGACAAGGTTGTCTGTTTCTATACTGCGAGCGCAGTCAGAATTAATGAAAGGAAAAAGGATGAGCAGAGTAAGGATTATTAAGAAAAACGATGAATATACTTCGGAATATCAAGTTGGAGACATTTTTCAGATCACCGGGACATGGTATGGCGGGGTTCACATTGTAGGAAAATCAGGAATCCCGGTTTCGCTGGATCGGGAAGAATATATGGAACTCGATACAGAACCGGAGCCGGAAGAGGAGGAAACTGTGCGGAGGGATATCAGAGAGGGGGACCTTGTACAGCACTTTAAGCGGGAATGGGTATCAGAGCACACAGCAGAATATCTGTATAAGGTACTTGCGTTTGCCCAGCACACAGAGACGGGAGAGAAGCTGGTGATCTATCAGGCGATGTATCCGCCTTTTAAGATCTGCGCAAGACCCTATGGGATGTTTATGAGTGAGGTGGATCGGGAAAAATATCCCGAGGTGAAACAGAAGTATCGATTCGAAAAGGTAGAATTTAAGTAAAAAACAATGCAATAGAATGCGATATAAAAGGTTTTAATGATGGTAGGCATACAAGTCTTGCCTGAAACGATAAAATTGCTTATATCGCAAAATACGGCGTTTGACAGCGTGGTGAAAATATACTTGACAAAAAACATAGAAAATACGCCTTGGCAGAAAGAAACTCTTTGAAAAGAAAGTGGGAAAACTTTTTTGAAAGAAGAGAGAGTCTCTGCCGGGCGTTTTTTTGCGAAAATTTCGCACAGACATTATACAGGCATTATACAGATATTATTTTAAAGGCGCAGGCACTACCTGAAAGTCGATTTAAAAACCTGCCTGATCTGAAAGAAAACTCACATTGCCGCTTTGCAAAATGGTCTGAAATTTGTTGCACAATGTTGCTGCTGAATTTGAAACGTCTATGAAGGTATAAAAGTAATCTGCTAAAAAGTATGTATGATGTAAATGGCATGTGACAGGTTTCTTTAGCCTTAGACAGATGAGGTGAAGTGTGGTATGATAAGTGCGTAAGATGAGGTGCTTTTTTGCTTTCTTAAAAAGTTAATGAAAGTAATAGGTTAGATTTTCTCACCATTGAAAAGAAGTAGAAAAGATGGAAATACCAATGATTACAGCGGTTTACATAGATGAATGAAAAGTGTTTGAAACAAAATACAGGAATACGATACCTGTTATTTTTTGTGCTAAATAAACTTAAAACATGTAAGATAAATAGAAATAATAAGTAACATTACATCTATGTTTATGAGAAAAATCAGAATTAGAAAAACAGAAAAAGCGCATATAATATTACAAAAAGAAAACTTAAAAACATGTAAGATAATGTGTAAGAAAAGATGTAAGATAAAGGAGAGATTTTATGGGAAATTACAATCCGCCATATGAAATTACAGATAAAATAGTAATGCTGGTGGCATCGATTGCGGAGAAATCCGGAAGGATTATGGAATATTATAAAGTAGGGATGTCGGGAACAAACCGGGAAAGAAGAATTCGTGCAATCCACGCTTCTTTAAGGATGGAAGGGAATCAGCTTTCGGTTCCGGAGATCAAGGAGATTGTAGAGGGTCGGCCGGTATCGGTGAGTGAAAGAGTGATCCGGGAAGTTCAGAACATGTACGCGGTTTATGAATACATGCAGGAAGTGGAGACTTATAGTATTGCGGACTTTAAGAAGGCTCACGGAATTCTGACGAAGGATATTGCAAGCGAATCCGGAGAATTTCGCCAGACGGAAAAGGGTGTGTTTAATCACAATCAGTTTTTTATGGCACCGCCGGCGAGGTTTATTGAGGGGCAGATGCAGGAGCTTTTTGCATGGATGGAAAGTCAGAGGGGGAAAATCCATCCGCTGATTTTGTCTTCCATCTTCCATTATGAAGTCCTGTTTCTTCACCCATTTACGGACGGTAACAGCAGACTGGCACAGTTGTGGCAGACAGCGATTTTGGCAAAGTGGAGACCTTTCTTTTCCTATCTTCCGTTGGAAACCCAGATGGAGAGGGTGCAGGGAGGATATTATGAGGCGATTTCTATCTGCCAGATGGAGAGAACCATTACGGGTTTTATTGAGTTTATGTTGGAACAGATTGAGATTGCACTGGATGAGATCAAAAAGGAACCGAAGGAACCGGTGGAAAGTCTTTCAAAATATGTAAAGAAACTCCTGGAAGCGATGGAAGAAGATATTCCTTATACAGCGAATGAAATTTTAGAGTTGCTTCACTTGAAATCCAAAGATGCTCTGAGAAAAAATTATCTGAATCCGGCGCTTGAGAGTGGGCAGATCCAAATGACGATCCCGAATGCGCCGAAGAGTAAAAATCAGAGATATGTAAAAAGTAGTTGTGAAAAGAAATAACCGTTGTCTGCCAGTGGTTGAGGGTGAAATAAGGATATGCTATAATTTACGCAGAAGCATGCAAAAAACAGCAAAATAGATAGAAAAGGAAGAAAACATGGACAAGCAAGAATTGAAAAAATTGATTGATACAGCAGCAGGAAGGATTCCGGCGGATCTTGTGATCAAAAACTGTAAAGTGGTAAATGTATTTTCGGGAGAAATTATCAGCGGAGATATTGCAGTCAGTGGGTCTAAGATTGCGGGAATTGGAGAATATGAAGGGCGAGAGGTTGTGGATGCAGAAGGCTCTTATGCGGTTCCGGGTCTGATTGACAGTCATATTCATATTGAATCTTCTTATGTTACACCGGAGGAGATCGGGCGGCTTTTAGTACCTCATGGAACGACAACAATCATTGCGGACCCACATGAGATTGTAAACGTCTGTGGGATCCGAGGGCTGGATTATATGATGGAGGCAGCGGAGAGGACTGCATTGGATATTCAGTATGTGGTTCCGTCTTGTGTTCCGGCGACGCCATTTGAGCATGCAGGTGCTGTGATCGGTGCAGCTGAGATGGAAGAGCCAATTCAGAGAGAGGGGATCCTGGGGCTTGGAGAATTTATGAATTTTCCGGGAGTCATTGGGGCAGACGATAGTGTCCTTGAGAAACTGCTTGTAGCAAAGCGGGCCGGAAAGGTGATCGATGGACATGGACCTGGAATCAGTGGCAAGGAGCTGAATGCTTATGCGGCGGCAAGGATTCTTGCAGATCATGAATGCTCTACGGTGGAAGAGATGAATGACAGACTGGCAAGAGGGATGTACATTTTGCTAAGACAGGGATCTGCGTGTCATAATCTGAGGACGCTTCTTCGCGGGGTAACGGGACAGAACAGCAGACGATGTCTGCTATGCTCGGATGACCGCCAGCCAAAGACAATTCTGCAAGAGGGACATCTGGACAATCATTTGCGGATCTGTCGCGAAGAGGGAATAGATGCGATTACGGCAATCCGTATGGCAACATTAAATGCCGCAGAATGCTTTGGGCTGCGTGAAAAGGGAGCGATTGCACCTGGATATCAGGCGGATATTGTTCTGATGAAGGATCTGGAACAATTTGAGACAGAAAAAGTGTGGATTGGCGGGAAACTGACCGCAGAAGATGGAAGATATCTTCCGGAGACATCGTATGCAGATATCGCGCCAGTCAGAGGAAGTGTGATCGTCAAAGATTTTTCGGAAGAGAAATTAAAAATGCACTTGAAGTCGAACCGGGTAAATGTCATTGAGATACAGCCAGGCGGTGTTGTCACAAAGAAGACAGTTGAGGAGATCAAAGTAGATGAAAACGGAGAATTTATCCGGGATCCTCAAAAAGATCTCGTGAAGATTGCGGTTGTGGAGAGACATCAGGGAACTGGAAACGTCGCATGTGGATTTTTAAAAGGATACGGGATCAAAGAAGGAGCGGTGGCGCTCTCCGTGGCTCATGATTCACATAACATTATTGCAGTCGGTGTCAGTGATGAGGAGATTACATTTGCGGTAGAAAGTCTGATCAAACAGGAAGGCGGCATTGTCCTTGTAAAAGAAGGCAAAATCATCGAAGAAATGCCTATGCCGATCGCAGGACTGATGAGTGACAGAAGTGGGGAATGGGTGGACCAGAAACTGACAGAGATTCATGAGAAAGCTTATGCAGAACTTGGAATCTGTGGGGAAGTCGAGCCGGTCATGACACTTTGCTTTATGTCACTTGCAGTGATCCCGGAGCTCAAACTGACAGATATGGGATTGTTTGATGTGACAACATTCCAGTTTATTTCGGTAGAGGCAGAATAGAGAAGTCTGAGAGTTTAAGACCGAAAAGAAGACCACTTTTTTTGAAAAATGAAAGGCAGGTACAAGGTCTGAGCTTTTTGGAAAGAATTTGAAGTTTACTATAGTTTATGCTATACTTGTTTGGATATGGGGTTAGATAGAAACCCTCATAGGATAGCAATAGATTACACGATATTAGATGTGTTAGAAGAAAACAAAGTGATGACGAAAAAAGGAAATTTGGAAGAAAGGATGGATTATGGGAAAGAGAGAAATGCCCGCAAAAGAGCATAGAACACAAAGAAGGCCTCAGGACAGCAGGAAATCTCAAGACAATAGAAGACCTCGGGACAGCAGGAGGATGCAAGATAGTAGAAAACCACAGGGAAATAGAAGACCAGAAAAAAGCCGGAGGGAGCTGGAGGAAGTTTATTATAATCCGGCAAAATCCATGGCAGGAGATAGAAGAGGATCAGGAACTAATAAAAAATCATCGGGAAACCGAAAAGAAACTGCAAGAAAAGGTAAGAAAAAGGATGTGCTTGGCCTGATTCTGGCAGGACTGCAGGGACTGGTCTCAGTAGTATTTATGGTCATGTTATTTATTCTAGATATGCTGCCGATAGAATATCTCGGAATCATTGCTGTGATATTACTGCTTCTTTTTGGAATTACGCTGGCAACCCAGCTCCGGAAGAAAGAAAGGCATATCGGAGGAAAGATCTTTAGCTTTTTCATTATGATTCTACTGTTATTTGCGACATATTATATAGGAAAGGCAAATGGAGCACTGGGTAAAATCTCAGGTGGTTCTTATAAAGTAGATAATATGGTAGTTGCAGTGCTGGCAGACGACGGAGCAGAGAAGATTGAAGATGCGGCATCGTATACCTTTGGTGTTCAGTATGCGATGAGTGGAGACGATGTCCGATCAGCAGTTGCAGATATCAATGAAAAGCTGGGAACAGAGATCCAGACCGTGGAGTATCGAAGTTTAAGTGAGCAGGCGCAGGCACTGCACGATGGACAGGTACAGGCGATTATTTATAATGAAGGATATACCGGAATTCTGGAAGAAGCATTTGAAAATTATTCAAAGAACGTGAAGGTCATTTATCAGCACAGTATCAAAAAAGAACTGGACAATACAGCAGCTCAGGTAGAGGTGAAGAAAGATACTTTCAGTGTATTTATTAGTGGAATTGATGTGTTTGGACCAATTGAGACAAACAGTCGAAGCGATGTGAATATTGTTGCGACAATCAATCCGACGACACATCAGATCCTTTTGACGACAACACCGCGTGATTACTATGTGGAGATACCGGGAATCAGTGGTGGACAGAAAGATAAGCTTACACATGCAGGAATCTACGGAGTAGATGCTTCTATGAGAACGTTATCACAGCTTTATGATACAGAGATTCCGTTCTATGCGCGTGTAAACTTTACGTCCCTGATCGAGATCGTAGATCAGCTTGGCGGGGTTGACGTAGAGTCCGAGTTTGCATTTACAACCAGTGAAGATTCTGGACTTGTCATGGATGTTGCTCAGGGAACAAACCATTTTAACGGGCAGCAGGCGCTGGCATTTTCGCGGGAAAGACAGAATATCGAAGGCGGAGACAATCAGAGGGGAAAAAATCAGCAGGCAGTGATCACAGGTCTGATCAAAAAGATGATCTCACCGGCGATGCTGGTCAATGCCAACGGTATTATCAACAGTGTCAGTGGAAATGTAGAGACGAATATGTCTCAGGATCAGATTCAGGATTTGATCAAAGATCAGCTCGCCCAGGGAAAAGCATGGAATATTTATTCTGTGGCTGCTGCAGGAACAGGAGATGAGCAGGTCTGCTTCTCTTATGGCGGAGGAGCACTTTATGTGATGCAGCCGGATCAGGCATCGGTTGATACGATTCGATCACTGATCGACCGTGTAGAAAATGGGGAGACATTGGAAGGCTCCGAGATTGCACAATAGAGAAAAGAGTGAGATAAGGGCAAATGAGAGAGTTTTTAAAAAAATGGGATTTATCGGCAATCTACCAGATTGCATTAGTGATTTTAGATGTATGTTTTATTAACCTGTGTTCCGTTGCGGCATTGCTTGTCCGCTTCGAACTGTCAGCAGTTCCGGTGGAATATTGGGAGTCGGTTCGAAGTATGATGATTCCCAATACGATCGTGACAATCGGGATTTTTACCGTATGCAGGCTTTATCGAAGTCTTTGGAGATTTGCAAGTGCGAAAGAGCTCCTCTATATTGGAGAGGCATGTATAGGTTCCTTTCTTTTTAATGCGGCAGCCTATTTTCTGACTTACAAAGAAATCTACAGAAGTTACTTTGTGATTTACACTATTGGTCTGTTCTTATGCACTTGTATTGGCAGATTTTCCTATCGATTTGTCAGAATGATCTATCGAAGCAGTGTTCATAGTGAGAACGTGCGGCGCACGATGATCGTCGGTGCGGGAGAGGCGTGCAATGTTGTGATGAAGGAACTTGAAATGAGTAAACAGCTCGATGCAAAGATTTGCTGTATCATCGATGACGATCCGAGAAAAGCCGGAACTTATATCCACGGTGTAAAAGTAGTGGGTGGCAGAGATAAAATTCTGGAAAATGTAGAAAAATATAAGATTAATGAGATTATTTTGGCAATGCCAAGTGCCAAAAAGAAAGAGATCCAGGCGATCCTTGGAATTTGTAAGAATACCGATGCAGATCTGAAGATTCTTCCTGGGGTATATCAGCTTGTGAATGGGGATGTCAGCGTTCAGAAGCTTCGCAATGTGGAGATTGAAGACTTACTTGGCAGAGAACCGATCGATATCAAGACAGAGACCATAGGAAGATATGTGTATGATAAAGTTGTCCTTGTCACTGGAGGAGGCGGAAGCATCGGAAGTGAGCTGTGCCGTCAGATTGCAGCAAATGGAGTAAAGAGACTGATCATTTTTGATATCTATGAAAATAATGCATACGATATCCAACAGGAACTGAAGCATAAATACCCTGATCTGGATCTGGTTGTTTTGATTGGTTCTGTGCGAAACAGTAGAAAAATCAACAGTGTTTTTGCAAAATACAGACCGGATATTGTCTATCATGCAGCTGCGCATAAGCATGTACCGCTGATGGAAGACAGTCCGAACGAGGCGATTAAAAACAATGTATTTGGAACATATAAGACTGCACTTGCGGCAGATAGGTACGGAGTTGAGAAGTTTGTTCTGATCTCTACAGATAAGGCAGTCAATCCGACCAACATCATGGGAGCTTCTAAAAGGATGTGTGAGATGATCATACAGACCTTCAGCCACAGATGCAAGACGGAATATGTGGCAGTACGTTTTGGAAACGTGCTTGGAAGCAATGGAAGTGTCATCCCGCTTTTCAAAAAGCAGATTGCAGCAGGCGGACCGGTAACGATTACGCACCCGGATATTATCAGATATTTCATGACAATTCCGGAGGCGGTATCTCTTGTGCTCCAGGCCGGAGCAAGTGCAAAGGGAGGAGAGATCTTTGTACTGGATATGGGAGAGCCGGTGAAAATTCTGGATCTGGCCAAAAATCTGATTCGTTTATCCGGATACACGGTAGGAGAAGATATTGAGATTAAATTTACAGGACTTAGACCTGGAGAAAAGCTTTATGAAGAATTATTGATGAGCGAGGAAGGTCTGCAAAGTACTGCGAATGAGTTGATTCATATTGGAAAACCGATTGATTTTGATGAAGATCAATTTCTGAAAGATCTGGAAGACTTGTACCGGGCAGCTTATGCAGAAGAAGAGGGAATGAAAGAGATTGTCCACAAAATCGTTCCAACCTATCATATCAGACAGGAAGATGTGGAGAGAGACAGGAAGATCGCGAGTGAATTGATGAAAGATTTTTCAGATACGCGCTCAACACTTCCGAGTGAATTTTTAAACAGAGAACATGGAGAGAGGTAAGTATGAGAGTAGAATTTTCGCCCCCGGATATTACAGAGGAAGAAATTGCAGAGGTGATCGATACTTTAAAAAGTGGATGGATTACAACAGGACCGAAGACAAAAAAGTTTGAGCAGGAAATCGCACAGTTTTGTGGAACGACTAAAGCGGCATGTTTAAGTTCTGCAACAACCTGTATGGAGATGACATTGCGGGCGATGGGAATCGGACCGGGAGATGAGGTGATCACCTCAGCATATACATTTACAGCGACCTGTAGCGTCATCTGCCATGTGGGGGCAACCCCTGTGCTGGTAGATACGATGCCGGATTCCATCGATATGGATCCGGAGAAAGTACGGGAAGCTATCACAGAGAAGACGAAGGCAATTCTTACGATTGATCTTGCAGGGATTATTTATCCGTATTATGACAGACTGTTTGAAATTGTAGAAGAGAAGAAAGGATTGTTTCAGCCGTCATCCGAAAGACAGGAGAAGCTGGGAAGGATCTTGATTCTTGCAGATGCAGCACATGCTTTCGGCGCAGAGCGTGAAGGGAAAAAGTGTGGACAGATTGCAGATATTACCTGTTTTTCATTTCATGCAGTGAAAAACCTTACAACTGCGGAGGGAGGCGCTGTGACATGGAAGTCTTTGACGCCTGAAGAGGATGAAGCGTTATACAAAGAGTATATGTTGCTGACACTGCATGGGCAATCAAAAGATGCTTTGGCGAAGATGAAAGCAGGGGGATGGGAATACGATATTGTTGCACCGTACTATAAAGCGAATATGACAGATATTACGGCGTCTATCGGACTTGCGCAGATGAAGCGTTATGCGAAAATATTACAGAGAAGAAGGCAGTTGATCGAGAGATACGATGAGGCTTTTCGTCCATATCAAGTGCAGGTGCTTAACCATTATGGAGAAGGAAGCCAGTCAAATGGACATCTGTATCTTGTGCGGCTGAATGGCAAACAGAGGGAAGAATGTAATCAGATTATCCAGGAACTGGCAAAAGCAGAAATTGCGGCAAACGTACATTACAAACCACTTCCGCTTTTGACCGCATACAAAAATATGGGATTTGCCATCGAGGATTTTCCAAATGCTTACAGAATGTACGAAAATGAAATTTCACTTCCGCTGCATTCTTGTCTGACAGATGAACAGCAGCAACATGTAATAGATACTTTTCAGAGGTTATTGAGGGAACACGGATTATGCTAAAGAGTTGGTCGGAATTACCAGAAAAGATGAGAAATGATGAGGTAAAGAAATATTATAAAATTTTGAGCAAGAAAAAGTCTGCCCTGCGCATCAAGCGCATAGCAGATGTGTTTCTTGCTTTTATTTTTATGATTTTATTGTCCCCAGTCATGATTTTTATTGCATGTTGGATCAAAATAGACAGCAAAGGACCGGTATTCTACCGTCAGGAAAGAATCACTAGTTATGGCAAACCATATCGTATTTTTAAGTTTCGTACAATGGTGACAGGAGCCGATAAAAAAGGACCTCTTGTCACGGAAAAGAGTGACAGCAGAATCACAAAGGTCGGACAGAAACTGCGCAAACTGCGCTTGGATGAGCTTCCACAGTTGTTTAACATTTTGACAGGGGATATGACTTTTGTAGGGACAAGACCGGAAGTGAAAAAATATGTGGACTGCTATACGGATGAGATGCAGGCGACGCTTCTTCTTCCGGCAGGAATCACATCGAATACGAGTATTGAATATAAAGATGAAGATGAAATCATTGATGCCTATCGGGCAAAAGGAATCACAGATGTAGATGAGATTTATCTCAACTATATTCTTCCGGAAAAGATGAAATACAATTTGAAGTACATAGAGACATTTGGATTTTTCAGTGATATGAAGATTATGCTGCGGACAGCAATGGCAGTAATAAAATAAAGTTTATTGGAGCAGAAATATGAAGAAAATTGCAGTGATTACAATGGGAGTGAAGCTGAACAATGAGAAGGGATACACGAGGTTTAAGTTTTTATCAGAGTTCCTTGTGGATGCCGGATATGAGGTCGATCTGATTACGACAACGTTTCAGCATTGGGAAAAGGCACAGAGAAATATTTCCGAAATACAGAAAACAAAATATAAATTTCATTTAAAATTTATCTATGAACCGGGATACAAGAAAAACATTGATCTTAAAAGGGTGTATAGTCACAGAGTTGCGGCAAAGAATCTGACAGCACTTTTAGAGAAGGAAGGAGACTACGACCTGATCTACTGTGAGATTCCTCCAAACGATGTGGCGCTTGCTGCAGCATCTTATGCAAAGAAAAAAGGAATTCCATTTGTGCCGGATGTCAATGATCTTTGGCCGGAAGCGATGCGTATGGTATTGGATATTCCGGTTGTGAGCAGCATGATCTTTCATCCGCTGCAGAGAGATGCGGAGAAAGTATATTCGCTTGTATCGGGAATCGTGGGAACTTCTGATGAATACCGGGATCGCCCGTTAAAAAACCAGAAGTTGGATGTTCCAAAAGTGACCGTTTATGTCGGCAATGAAATCAAAGAGTTTGATGCAGGTGTGGAAAAATACAGTCCGGAGATCGAAAAAGAAGAGGACGAATTCTGGGTGACTTATGCGGGAACGATCGGAACAAGTTATGATATCCGGACACTTGTTCTGACCGGAGAAGAATTGATCCGAAGAAGAAGGCTGAATATCAAGATCAAAATTCTAGGCGGAGGCCCGCTGAAAGAAGAATTGGAGCAGCTGGCTAAAGAGCATCACTGCAAAAATGTAGAGTTTGTCGGCTATATGCCATACGAAAAGATGGCGGCATATCTTGCAAAGTCAGACATTGTTGTCAATTCGTTTGTAAAGAAAGCACCGCAGAGTATCGTCACAAAAATCGGTGATTACCTTGCTTCCGGACATCCGATGATCAATACTTGCATGAGTCCGGAGTTCCGAAAGAAAGTAGAGACAGACGGATTTGGAGTTAATATTATGCCGGAAGATGAAGAAGTTCTGGCAGATGCGATCGAGAAGCTCTACGAGAATGAAGATGTGCGGGAAGAAATGGGAAAACAAGCGAGAAAGATTGCTGAAGAGCAGTTTGACAGACCAGAGTCTTATAAGAAGATTGTAGAGTTGATTAGGGAGTTGACAGAGAAGTAAGTATGAAACCATTTTTTAGTATTGTAATGCCGGCATATAAAGCCGAGAAATATATTGCAGACACGTTAGCATCCATTGGAAAGCAGACTTTTTCAGATTGGGAATGTATTGTGGTAGAAGATGGTTCTCCGGACCGTACAAAAGAGATTGTAAGAGAAGCCGCAACAAAAGATTCCAGAATCCGCTTAATTGAACAGCCAAAGAATTGTGGGGTCAGCGAGGCGAGAAACCGAGGGATCCAAGAGGCCGATGGAGAATATCTGTGGTTTGCAGATGCAGATGATACGGTCGATGAAGACCTGCTTGAGAAAGTATATCAATCGTTGCAGAAGAACCGGGCAAAGCTTGTACTGTTTGGAATTGTTGTGGAATACTATGACCGGCAGGGGAATTTTTCTTACAATGAAATCAGGGTTCCTGAAGAAATGTATCTAACAGATCCAGAGCAGATTCATCAGCAGTTGATTTATATGGAGAGAGAGACATTGTATGGATATCCGTGGAATAAGGTATATGATCTTCAATACCTGAAGCAGCTGGGAATTACTTTTGACGATTATAGAAATGCAAAGTTTATAGAGGATATCTGTTTTAATATTGAATTTTGTATGGAGATAGACAGTATGAACTTGCTGGATTTTGCCCCTTATCACTATGCAAAGAGAGTGAACGGCAGCCTGACAAATGAATTTGTTCCAGATTACTATCATTTTTTGCGGAAGCGGATTCAGAAGTTGTATGAGCAATGCACTTACTGGAAAGCAGATACAGAAGAAAACAGACAGATTCTTGGGAGCCTGTATGGAAGGTATATTTTATCTGCCATGGAGAGAAACTGCGATCCACGTTCAGGGATGTCGCATCGGGATCGAAAAGACTGGTGTAGGAAGTTATTTGTAGATCCATTATTTTTGGACTTAGTGATGGATGCCAAGGCATCTGACAGCAGAATGTTAAAAATTGCGTTACGGATCCTGAGGACAAAAAGTAGATTTCTCTGTCTGAGTTTTGCAAGAGCAATTCATATTGCCAGAAATCAATTTCCGATTTTTTATTCCAAAGTGAAGGCAGGGCGTTAAGATGAGTGAAAAGCAAAGAGTATTGGTATATGGAATGTCAGATAATCCAGGAGGAATTGAGACTTATCTGCGGAATCTGACAAAAGAGCTTGCGCCGGAAATCGTCCTGGATTTTGTCACAGATTTTCCGGGAGTTGCATATGAAGAGGAGTTGAAAAGTTATGGCTCTAGGATTTATTATATTGGAGCCAAAAGTCAGGGATTGTTAAAACAGTGGAAGAAATTTAGAAAGTTGCTAAGGGAACATCCAGAGTATCAGACGGTATATGGAAATATTTTGAATGCAGGTGCTGTCTTTACTTTGATCATTCCATGGATCCACAGAAGAAAGATTGTGATTCACAGTCATAATGGGGCAGCAGATAATGAAAGACTTCATAAAATTTGCAGACCGTTTCTCAATGGTATTGCAAAACAATTTGTCGCCTGCTCAAAGCTTGCGGGAAGTTTTATGTTTGGACAAAGAATTATGGAGCACAAAGATGTATTGATCATGCCAAATGCGATTGAAGCAGAAACATATGCATATGATCCAATGGTTCGGGAAGAAGTCAGGCAAGAATTGGGGATCAAAGAGAAATTTGTAATCTGCCATGTGGGGAGAATTGCACATCAAAAAAATCCGAAAGGTGTGATCGATATTTTCAGCAGCTGTCTGGAGGAAGAAAAAGACTGTGTACTTTTATATGTCGGAACAGGAGAACTGGAACAAGAAATAAAAAATTATGCAGCACAAAAAAGGGTTGCCGACAAAGTAAAATTCCTGGGAGTCAGAAAAGATGTTCGAAGATTGATGCAGGCGGCAGATTGCTTTTTGTTGCCGTCCTTTTATGAAGGTCTTCCGATTGTTGCAGTCGAAGCTCAGGCGGCAGGTCTTCCGTGTTTTCTCTCAGATCAAATCAGTGAGGAGACAAAGCTTTCAGATCTTGTGGAATTTTTGAAGCTTGGCGATACTAGACTGTGGAGAAATGCAATATTGGAAAGCCGGGGAAAAGAAAGAAAATCTCGCTTGCAGGAGATCATCGGTGCGGGATATGACTTGAATCATCAGGAGAAAAAAATAGAGCAATTAGAAAAGAAATTTTAAGATATGGGGAGTATCAGTGTGAAAAAATATTGTATTGTAGAAAAAGGATTAAACGAACAGCATGCAGGTTCTAAAGCAAGAAATGACGTGGCAGATACACTGATCAAAGAAGGATGGAATCCTCTGCGCGTCAGCCCTCCGGTTGTAAAGGAGAATGTAAGCTATGCAGAGCGGATCCGGATGGGATTGGTTCTGATGAAAGACTGGAGGAAGGTTACAAAAACAGTTAAGGAAGAAGATCAGATTTTGATCCAGTATCCATTGGAGATGTATCCAAAGGTTGCAATGCTGGCGCTTAGATATATCAAACAGTTAAAAAGAAAAAAAGTAAAGATTATTATCTTGATTCATGATATAGAAAGTCTTAGGACACAAGATAAAAAGCAAAAAGAATGGTATCAGCATGCAGAAAAGTCATTTCTGTGCCTGGCAGACGATGTCATCGCCCATAATAAAAAGATGATCGGATATCTAAAAAAAATAGGGTTGGATACGAGAATACATGCTCTTGAGACATTTGACTATCTGGTGGAAGCGGAAAGTATCCAAAAAGCCGAAACAAAAGAGAATCAAAATGCAGTTATTATTGCAGGGAACTTGTCGGAAGAAAAAGCAGGATATGTGTATCAGTTGGATCAGGTGAATGCAGAGTTTCGCTTATATGGTCCAAATCTGAACACAGAGGCGATTGGAGCAGGTAATATTACTTACAAAGGCTCTTTCCCTCCAGATGACCTTCCGCGTGTATTGCACGGGAAATTTGGACTTGTGTGGGATGGAAAAAGTATTGACGAGTGTGGCGGAGAATTTGGGCAATATATGCAGTACAATAATCCGCATAAAACATCACTATATTTGGCAAGTAAGCTTCCGGTTATTGTATGGGAGAAAGCAGCGATAGCAGAATTTATCAGAGAGAATCAGCTGGGAATACAGGTGGGGTCTTTAAGAGAGATTCCAGAGAAACTGGCTGCGCTTACTGGGGAAACATATGACGAGATGCTTCAGAACGTGTCTGCTATGGGAGAAAAATTGCGAAAAGGAGAGATGTTGCGAAAAGTTCTGAGAGAGATAGAGAACTTAGAATAGGAGGAAATAAGAACCTATGTTGATTTATTTATTATTTGGACTCTTAGTAGTCTTATATGGAATACTCTATGTAAAAGTGAATAAAGACATATTTACTCCGGCGCTGCTATTTTTGTTGGCGTACATAGTGAGTGTGGGATGTGCATTATTTAATGTAGAACGATGGGGAATTTCTATGATTCCAATGACATTTTTTGTGCTTTTAATCGGAGCAGCGGAATTTGTTGTGATTGGTGTTGCGATTGACAGGAAATATAAGAAAAGATACGAGGGTACCAGAAAAAAAATCGCAGTAAAAGAAATTGATCTTCCATGGTGGAAAATTATAGCTGCAAGTGCATTTTGTGCGGTTTATATTGCATTGTTGTATTTTAACATGATTGAAATTGCAAGCAGAAATGGAAAATTCAACACACTTTCGCAAGCACTTAATATTTTTAAAGAAGTAACTTCAGTTACTTTAAAAGAATCATTGCCATGGTGGCTTGGACAGGTAGAGCGAATCGCTATGTTATGCGCGTATATTTTCTTGTATATTTTTGTCAATAATCTTGTTGCAACAGGGAGAAGAATGACAAAAGAAAAAGCTTTAAAGTTAGGGGCGTGTCTTCTTCCGGTTTTGCTGCATCTCTGTAATGGATTTTTAGTCTCAGACAGATTACAGATGCTTCAAATTCTAGTTGGAGGAATTGTTATTTACTTTTTGATTTGGTCATACCATACCGGGAAAGCATATATCTCTATCAAAACAATAGGAATATTAGCAATTGCCGCTTGTGGAGGATTAGTTCTTTTCTATTTAAGTGCCAGCCTCGTAGGAAGAATTAACACAAAAGGATTGCTGGAGTATATTACCTTTTACTGTGGCTGTTCTATTGAGTGTTTGAATCAGTTTTTCAAACATCCACCGGCAGCTTCAGAAATCTTTGGAAAAGAAACTTTTTATAACTTAAATTTAAAATTATATAATTTAGGCTTATTGAACTTAGATAAATTTTATCCGATTCACTTGGAATTTAGATATTATGGGGATGTCATGGTTGGAAATATTTATACGGCATACCGCAGATGGATCTATGATTTCGGGTATATCGGAGCGATGATCCTGCAGGGAGTGATGGCAGGAACAATGAGTGTTTTTTACAACAAATTAAAATATAGAACTTTTAAGAATACGGGATTTTGGTTAGTATTGTATTCTTACATAGTTTATACGATTGTATTTCATCCAATCGATGGATACTTCTATTTGCAGGGAGTTAGTCAGACTTTTGTGACAACACTGATTTTGCTTGCGCTTATGTATTGGTTTTTTGTTACAATGAAGGTGAAATTCAGAGGTGGATTCACTGTATATATTAATGAAAAATGGAAGTTTGAGAAATTTCGTTTTTCAAAGAGTAAGGAGAAAAAGAACAATAAATGAGAATCAGAACAGTAAAATTTAATTTCATTATGAATGCTATTTTGACGGTCTCGTCCATTTTATTTCCGCTGATTACATTTCCGTACATATCAAGAGTTCTTCTTGTAGAGGGAAGTGGAAAAGTGGCATTTGCGACATCCGTTGTTTCTTATTTTACAATGTTTGCAACATTGGGAATTCCGACTTATGGGATTCGCGAGTGCGCAAGAGTGAGAGATAATAAAGAAGAACTTTCACGGATGGTACAGGAACTTCTGATTATCAGCGGAATTACAACAGCAATTACTTATGGAGTTTTTTTTCTTCTTCTATTTGTAGTTCCACAGTTTAGAGGACAAAAAGAACTGCTTATTGTTATAGGAGCAAGTATTGGTCTGACGACAATTGGAGTGCAATGGTTTTATAGTGCTTTAGAGCAATACTCTTATATTACTGTCTGTGCAGTCTTGTTTAAAATTATAGGTCTCATTCTTATGTTTTTGCTTGTTAAAAAACCGGAAGATTATGTGATCTATGGAGCAGTCTATGTGATAGGGAGTTTTGGTTCGTATGTTCTTAATTTCTTGCGGCTGCGCAGGTTTGTTACATTTAAAAAGCAGGGAAAATATAATTTACAGCGACATAGAAAAGGAATTATAACATTCTTCTTACTTTCTGTTGCGACGAGCGTGTATTTGAATTTGGATTTAGTGATGCTTGGTTTCATGAAAGGGGATGTCGAAGTTGGCTATTACAATGCAGGGATAAAGGTAAAGACAGTTCTTGTTACTTGTGTAACTTCGTTGGGAACAGTATTACTACCGAGACTTTCCTACTACATCCAACAGGAAAAGAAACAGGAATTTCAGAGGATGGTAACAAAAGCATTTCAATTTGTACTGATAGTGTCTGTGCCAATGATGGTCTACTTTATTCTGTATGCAAAAGAATCCATATTATTTCTTGCAGGTGAGTCCTTTTTGCCGGCAACAGCATCTATGATTATCTTAATGCCAACAGTGCTATTTATAGGGTTGTCCAATATAACAGGAATTCAAATTTTGACGCCTTTAGGAAGAGAGAATCATGTGGTTTGTTCAGTGACGGCAGGTGCTATTTTAGATTTTTTATTAAATTTGATATTGATTCCAAAGTTTGGAGCAGCAGGGGCTGCGTTTTCAACAACTATGGCAGAAATGCTGGTGCTGATTATTCAGTGTATGTATTTGAGAAAGCAGTTGTGGGAAATGGTAAAACGTATTCAAGTTTGGAAAATAGTTTTTGCAATTCTTTTTGCATCTATAGCTGGAGTGATATTTCAGAATAAAATATCGATGAGTGTGTTAGGGACATTGTGTGTGTCGGCCGTTTTATTTTTGGGAGTATATGGAGTTGTTTTGTTGGTGTTAAAAGAAGACTTTGTGTCTGACATTGTAAAAAGCATTATTAAAAATTAGAGAAAGTAGGGGATGAGAAAGGAACACGATGAATTGTAAAGCTTATTGAAAAGAGGTATAATGGTTGTAACAAGCATCCATTAGTTTGAGGGAGTAGATTATTGTTGGTAACACAATTATTCAGCATTCAACAGAGGGTGCCTTTATTGTGCGTAATATTTAGAGTTGATTCATTTATGGTAGTAAGGGAAAATTTTTTGATTACAGTATTAATTTTATCGGATTTAATCCGTTAAATTATGGAGCAATTTAATGGATTAAAGGTAAATACAAAAGATGGAGGGAAAGATGGCTATTTATGTAACTCAATCTTCTATGCCTGACTTAGAAGATTATATTAAAGAAATTAAACCAATATTTGAAAGTAGAGTTTTAACAAATATGGGACCAATATATAAAAGGTTTCAACATCAATTAATAGAGTATTTGAAGGTTCCATATTTATCATTGTTTGTGAATGGACACATGGCTTTAGAGATGGGAATTCAAGCTATGGGATTAAATATTCCAGGGGGAGAAGTGATTACAACACCATTTACTTTTGTTTCTACAACGCATGCAATCTCAAGAAATGGGTTAACACCTGTATTCTGCGATATTAAGTCGGATGATTATACAATGAATCCAGATAAAATTGAAGAATTGATTACCGATAAAACTGTGGCAATTATGCCAGTGCACGTGTATGGGAATATTTGCGATGTAGAGAGGATAGAACAAATTGCAAGAAAATATAATCTAAAGGTTATTTATGATGCGGCTCATGCTTTTGGATGTACTTATAAGGGTGTTGGAATTGGGAATTTTGGTGATGCATCAATGTTCTCTTTTCATGCAACAAAAAGCTTTCATTCGATAGAAGGTGGTGCAGTAGCGTTTAAAGATTCATCCTACAGAATCAATTTACATGATTTAAAAAATTTTGGGATTCATGGACCGGATGATGTAGTTAGCATTGGAGGAAATGCAAAGCTGGATGAGTTCCGTGCTGCAATGGGTATTTGTAATCTAAATAGAATTGATATATGTATTGAAAAGAGAAAGCAAGTTTATCAAAGATATGTAGAAAGACTGTCAGGAATAGATGGAGTTAAATTATGTTCACCTCAAGAAGATGTAGAACCCAATTATGCATATTTTCCAGTATATTTTTCGGAAAAAGTATTTGGGAAAAGTAGAGATGATGTTTTTAATCTCTTAAGAGATCATGAAATCTACACAAGGAAATATTTTTATCCAGCTGTAAATGATATGGCATGCTATAAAAAACAGTACAGTAAATATGAAACTCCAGTAGCAAGAGATGTATCATTGAACATATTATCTTTACCACTCTACGAAAATTTGGCGTTAGAAGATGTTGATCGAATTTGTAATCTTATTTTAAATTAGAGTATTTAAAGAGGTGGATAAAAAGTCTGGTGAAATATAATCTTTAGAATATAAGTATAAAGAGCTTTTTATGGCTTGGCGAAAATATAAAAAGGAATTACGGATTATGAAAAAAATTAAATGTATATATAGTAAAGCAGAAAAACTATGGCGAGATGAAGAAATGCTTTACGAAGTGTTAGAATATATGTATTTGGTATTATTAGGGATGTTTTTACTTCAGAGTGCATTTTGGAATACCATGTTTACAATACCATGGCCAGTGAATTATCATTATTATTTGCATTTGGCTTTGGGAGTCTTTATTTTTGCGAAATTTTTTATAATGAAGAAACCTTCTTTGTGGGAAGCGAGTCTTATATTTTTGACTTTATTGGGATTTATTGCAGCTTGGAGAATTAATGGATATGATGAAATTTTTGATATGGCATTATTAGTAGTAGGAGCATATCAAGTAAATTATAAAAAGATATTAAAACTTTATCTATCAATTACGTTCCCAATTACAATTAGTGCAATTATTGCAAGTAATCTTGGGATAATAACAAATTTAATCTACGAATTGGGAGGAAGACACAGAGAAGCATTAGGATTCAACTATCCGACAGATCTTGCGGCTCGCATTTTTATGATGATGGCAGCATGGGTTTTATTGCGAGAAATAAGATGTACATATTATGAATTAATTTTAATGATCTTAACAGCATTTTGGCTGGATGTAAACTGTGATTCACGATGCAGTGAAATATGTATTTTGCTAATGGTTGGAGCTGTATTTTATTTGAAGATAAGAAATCAAAAGGCAGCAAAGAAAGGAAATATATATCAACCATCAAAATATCTAAAATGGCTATGTATTATATCTCCGCTTATCTTTTCTTCAACTATGATACTTTTGATGAGATTCTACAATCCAGACAATAAAATATTAGCTTTCTTAAATAAGGCGTTGACAGAACGGCTTAAATTTGGGAAAAGAACATTTGATGACTATAATGTAACTTTACTCGGTCAATATGTGGCAATGGAAGGCAATGGAAGGAAAACTAATTTTGATTTTAGATATACATTTATTGACTGTTCTTATCTTAATATGTTAATGAGATTTGGTATAATTGTATTTATTATTGTTTTATTTCTTATAGAAATAACCATGATTAGAAACTACAATAATATTTTTATCTTGGGATTAATCGCATTAATATGTTTGCATTCTGCGATTGAACATCACTTTTTTGAATATTATTATAACTTTTTCATGTTATTGCCTATGGCGTCTTTTAAAGATACAAATAATATAGGTTTTATTGCTAAAATACGGAGAAAATATTGTTTGCAAAATGGCAAAGGAGTTTAATTGGGGAAAGGGTTTTGATTATAATGAAAGAGATGACAGTAAAGGATAATTTTATTAATCTTAGCGATGTAAAAGAAATACCGCATGCCGAGTTGTTTCGGGAAGTTGCTAAAGTAATCGCAGAAGATACATTGCAATATATCAACGAACATGATAAAAAAGTTGAACCTAGGGAATCATTTTATACAAAATATGGGAAGCGGTTTATTGATATCGTAATATCATTTTTTGCATTGATTCTTACTTTGCCGATAAATCTAATTATTGGGATAGGTACTTTAATGGATGTTGGTCTTCCACTTTTTTTTAAGCAGGAGCGAGTGGGAAAAGATGGGAAAATATTTACATTGGTTAAATTTCGTAATATGACAAATAAAAAGGATAAGAATGGTGATTTGCTTCCACCCAGTCAAAGAGTAACTCAATTTGGAAAATTTGTGAGAAAGACATCACTTGATGAATTGCTTAATTTCTGGAGTATTTTTAAAGGTGATATGAGTCTTATTGGTCCAAGACCGCTATTAGTTGATTATTTGGATTCATACAGTGAGCGTCATATGATGAGACATGCTGTCAGACCGGGACTCGAATGTCCTATATTGCAAATTAAAAAAAAGGAACTTACTTGGGCAGATCAATTTGAAAATGAAGTGTATTATGTTGAAAATGTGAGTTTATTGTTGGACATAAAAATGGTTTATGGACTTGTTAGGATGGTATTTGACAAAAAAGCAACAGCAGTACGTGGAGGTGCGTTCCGTGGTAGTTTCATGGGATATAATCGAGATGGAAGTAGTATTAGCTCTTTAAAAGTTCCTGTAGAATATTATGAAAAAGCTGTTAAAAGATTAGGTTATTAAAAAATAGCATAAGGGAAGGACGAGAAAATTGGATAAAAAAAGACTTTGTTACATAATTCGAAGTAGATATCCTAAGATATTTGGGATTCGAAAAGGATTACAGAGATTAAAAATTAAAAGACTTTACAGATGTTGTCTATCTGAAAAGGAAATAGAAGAATGTGAGAAGCATCCGTCAAAAAAAATAGAAATTATTACACCGTATTTGGCGAAATGGGAAGGATATTTAAGACCAGCTGTGAAAGAGATGGAAGATATATTAGAGAAAGCCCCTATATATAAAGATAGACAAGATAAAGACTATCTTCGGACAGATATGTTATTTTGCCGCCTGGCTTATGGTTTTATACCGTCAGAATATGTGGGGTTTGAACTAGAAAACAAATCACCAGAACAGCGCAAAGAGTTTGTATCAGATATTGATACGAATGTTTTTGGATATTCAGTAAATGATATAAAAGAATTACAAAGTATCTTAGATAAAGGAGACGGTTATCTGCGATTTTCAAATTATTTTAAACGTGATGCAATTGTAATTAGAAAGAAGAGTGATTATGTACAGTTTCATGAGTTTGTTCAGAAACATCCTATTTTTGTAAAAAAAGTGGTCTTTTCCAGTATGGGAAAAGGTGTTGAATTAGTTAATATCAATGAAGTTGAGGAAAACGAAAAGGATTATTTTGAGAAATTGGTATTGACAGGTAAATATTTGCTTGAAGAAAAAGTTTGTCAGCATGAAGAAATGGCAAAATTTAATACTTCCAGTGTGAATACTATTCGTTGCATTACATTTAAAACTAATAACGGAGTAGAAACCCCATATGCATTTATGCGTGTAGGACGAGAAGGTTCATTTGTTGATAATGGAGGTGCAGGGGGAATACTCATAGGAATAGATGTTAAAACTGGAATATTGGATACGGATGGATATGACGAATATGATAATAAATATTCGTCACATCCCGATACTAAAGTGGATTTTAAAGGAAGTCAAATTCCGGCATGGGAAGAGCTAGTTTATTTATGTAAAGAAGCTGCTTCAAAAGTAAAAGATATAAGCTATCTTTCATGGGACTTAGCCTATACAGAAAAAGGATGGATAGTTATTGAAGTAAATGAAGTAGGACAGTTTATAGGTCCTCAAATTGTGATGAAAAGGGGAATTAAAAAAGAGTTAGAAGAAAGTTTAAGTAGAATGAAAAAGGTGATATAAAGTATTATATTTTAGAGGAGTGTATAGTTATGGTAAAAATCAGTATAGTAGCACCTGTATATGGAGTGGAAAAATATATACATCAATTTTTAGACAGTATAGAAAAGCAAACATTGCGAGAGATTGAGGTTATTCTTGTAGATGATGGAAGTCCAGATAATTGTCCTCAAATATTAGATGAATTTGTTCAAAAGGATAGTCGATATAAGGTGATACATCAGAAAAACGCAGGTGTTTCTATGGCAAGAAATGCTGGGTTAGCTCAGGCTACAGGAAAGTATGTTTATATTGTAGATTCTGATGACTGGCTAGTGGAAAATGCGTTGGAAGAACTTTGGAATGAAGCCGAAAGAACAAATGCGGATTTAATATATGGTGATTATTATTTAGAGAAAGAAGGAAGAACAGAACTTATACATATTTTTGATAAAAATTTTCAGTCGGAAAATGTAAAAACAATAAAAGCAATGCATTGTGCTGTAAATAACAATGATTTAAGCTCTCCAGTAAAATGTCAGGAATTTGATAGAATTAATCATTTTGGTGGTGCCCCATGGAGAACATTAATTCGTAAATCATTAATAGACAATAATCAATTGAAATATGACCCATATGTAAAAGGGCTAGGAGACGATATTCTATTTATGCTTCATATATATGAGTATGTAAAAAAAGTATCATACATACAAAAACCGATTTATCATTATCGGATTATGGAATTGTCTTATTCTCAAGGATATAAGAAGAACATATTAGAATCGTATGAATTGATTTTTGACAGAATGGAAAAATATTTGAATGATTACAATAAGGACAAAGACTATTGGAATGGATACTATTTTAGAGTACTTATATACTTTCAGCAGGCAATGGATCGTTATTTCAAAAATGCAAGCAATCCAAAAACAAAACAAGAATGTATCAATGAGATGAGAAAAGTTCTGTCCACCTCTCCATACAAAGAGGCGATTCGTAATCTTCCACTGCATATGGTGGTGAATTTCAAACAAAAAATTACAGTTATTTTATTGCGTTTGAAATGTTACAAATTGTATTGGATGTTAAAAAAATAAGATTTGGAAAGTAGATAAAAAGGACTTTAAGATGAAAGAAAAAAGAAATAGTTCTCTTAAGCTTAATTTTGTAATGAATGCTCTTTTAACAATGACTTCATTTATTTTTCCACTGATAACCTTTCCTTATGTATCAAGAATTTTGTTACCGACAGGAACAGGAAAAGTATCTTTTGCAACTTCGGTAGTTTCATATTTTGCTCTTTTTGCGCAGATGGGGATTCCGTATTATGGAATTCGTGTGTGTGCAAAAGTACGGGATGATAAAAAGAAATTGACAAAAACTGCACAAGAATTATTAATAATCAATATAGTTATGGCTGTAATATCCTATGGGATATTTTTAGTAACACTCTTTTGTGTACCGCAGTTCAGAAATGAAAAAGAACTTTTTATTGTAGTTAGTTTTACGATTTTTTTTCAAGCAATAGGCATGGAGTGGCTTTATAAAGCCTTGGAACTATACAAATATATTACAATAAGGTCAATTTTGTTTAAGTTTGTGGCACTAGTTGCAATGTTTCTTCTTGTACAAAAGAAGAGTGATTATATTATTTATGGTGGCATTACAATATTTGCAGCATCAGCATCAAACATATTGAATTTTTTGAATGTTCGTAAGTATATAAGCTTAAGACCAGTGGGAAAATATCAGTTTAGACCCCATTTGAAAGCGGTTATTGTTTTTTTTGCAATGTCATGTGCAACAACTATTTATACCCATTTGGATACAGTAATGCTAGGCTTTATGACAACTGATATTGATGTGGGTTATTATAATGCTGCAATTAAGATTAAGTACATTTTAGTGAGTATTGTGACATCATTGGGTGTTGTTTTGCTTCCGCGTGCTTCTTATTATGTTCAGCGAGGGCAGATGAATGAGTTTTATAGAATAACGAAGAAAGCAATCAATTTTGTAATGCTGGTAGCAACACCGATGATGGTATACTTTATTCTTTTTGCAAAGGAAGGAATTCTTTTTTTGTCTGGTAGTGATTATGAAGGAGCCATACTTCCAATGCAGATTATTATGCCCACATTGTTGCTGATTGGATTAACAAATATTATGGGAATACAGATATTGGTTCCATTAGGAAAAGAACGAATAGTTTTATATTCAGAAATAGCTGGAGCTGTGATTGATTTAATCCTTAATTTGATTTTGATTCCGCATATGGCATCGGCTGGTGCTGCGATTGGAACATTGACAGCAGAACTTGTAGTGTGGATTGTGCAGTTTGTGGCTTTAAAAGACAAAGTTTTGGAAGCATATCAAAAGGTAAGATATCTTCCGGTGCTAGTAGCGGTAGGTGTAAGCGCAATTCTTTCTTATCAAATTAAGTCATTAGATTTAAATATGTTTTTTACCTTATGTCTTTCTGCAATGATTTTTGGGTGTAGTTATTTGTTGGTATTGAACTTATTTAAAGAAAAACTGATTTTGGAAATAGAAACACAATTTTTTAGTAAAATAGGGAACATATTAAAGAGAAAATCGATTGAAAAAAAATAAAATTATTTGTAAAAATAGTTTGGGATTTCAGCATACAGGTATTGTGTTCTGATGTTGAACAATGGATACAAGAACTTAAGAGTATTTGAGGTGTAAGTTATGGAAAGGTATAATTTAAAAGGGAAAAAATTGTTAATTCTCGCAGGAGCGGGAGTTCATAATAAAGTTGTTAGAGCGGCAAAAGAAATGGGGATATATACAATAGTCACAGATTATTTGCCAGATTCTCCGGCTAAGGAACTAGCAGATGAATCATGGATGTTAAATATAATGGATGTAGATGGGATTGTAAAGAAATGTAAGGAAGAACATATAGATGGTGTTATGAATTTTTGTATTGATCCAGCACAAAAGCCATATCTGGAGATATGTGAACGTCTTAATCTTCCGTGTATTGGGACAAGGAAAACATTTGATATATTAACAGATAAGAGGAAGTTTAAAGACTATTGTGTCGAACATGGTGTAGATGTAATTCCAGAATATACAGAGGAAGATATTTTGACTGAAAATGTTGAATATCCAATATTTATTAAACCTACAAATAGTAGGGGATCTAGAGGACAAACTATCTGTTATTCAAAGAAAGAGGCAATTGCTGGAATTGCTATAGCAAAAGCTGAATCTTCAGATAAAGGATTTGTATGTGAAAAATATATGGGAAACCATCAAGATATTGGTTCAGCATTTTTTGTTGTTAATGGCGAACCGCATTTGGTCAAATTTGGTGATAGGTATCTAGGAAGAGAGGAAGATAATCTTAATAAGCAAGTTATTTGTACTAAGCTCCCATCTGATAGTTCAATAATGTTTGAAAAATATGTTATGAATCGCGTGAAAAAAATGATTAAATCATTAGGAATCAAATTTGGACCAGTTTTTTTACAAGGATTTGTGGATGGAAATACAATTCGTTATTATGATCCGGCTCAACGTATGCCTGGCGGTGATTATGATGTCATTTTGGAAAAGACAACAGGTTTTAGCACAGTACGTTCGTGGATTACATTTGCTTTAACGGGGGATATAGATAGTTCAGTAGGAAATCCAGAGAAGGTATATCGTTTAAATGGAGGTACTGCGCTTCTTTTAACGATTACTGTAAGACCAGGGAAGATACAAAAAATTATTGGATTGGAAGAGGTTCTTAAGATGCCTTATACTGTTTATGGAAGGCAAATCATTCCAGAAGGAGCGGAAATCCCGAATACAGGAGATATTGCACAGCGTGTTGCTGCTATAGGGCTTTATATTAAAGAGGATGAAGATATACAAGCTTGTGTTAATAGTGTCTACAATATATATAAAGTATTAGATGAGAATGGAAATTCTATGATAGTTTCAAAATTTCAATATAGAGGGTGTGAAAATGAATAATCAAAAATATTTGATAAAATTGCTTGATTTTATTGACTCTGATTTTGAAAATTTTTCAGATGAAGTTCAAAATCAAGCAAAAAAGATGTTTTTGGATCTTGCAGGAGTGATTTGTGCCGGGGCAAAAAATAATACAGTACAAACTATTGCATCATATGTAAAGGATAATTATCCCCAAGGAAAATATACTGTGTTGGGAACTGGTGAAAAAACGAATCTTATTGGTGCGGCACTTGCAAATGGTATGGCAGCTAATGCATTAGATTTAGATGATGGATATTCTCTCTTAAGAGGACATCCGGGTGCAGGATTTTTTGGTGCTCTTATTTCAGCAGCAGAAAATTCAGCATGTACATATGGAGATTTTTTGGCTGCGATAGTGATTGCATATGAAATATCTATTAGACAAGGGTATGCGATAAGACATTTTTATGGGTGGGATCATAGCTCAGGAAGTTATGGTACTTTTGCAACAGCCGCTGGAGTTGGCAAATTACTTAGATTGAGTAGACATGAAATGGAAATGGCATTAGGTATTGCTGATTTTATTATGCCTGTAACACCTGCGAAGAGATCTTGCTATGTACCATCTACTAACAAAGATGGTATTTATTGGGGGCAGCATGCCGGAACACAGGCTGTTATGATGGCAAAAGCAGGAATTACTGGGAAAAATCCAGTTATACTTGATGATGAATATTTGCACTATATCGATTCACTTGGTGAAAAATTTTATTTTTTTGACTTATACATAAAATTTTATTCATGTTGCAGATGGGCACATAGTCCTATTAAAGCTGTAAAGACATTGATGGAAAAATATAAAATTCAAGCTCAAGATATTTCTAAAGTAGATATATATTCATTTGGGAATGCAGGAACTTTGTACAGAGATGCCCCTAAAAATGAAAATGAGGCTCAGTATAATATTATTTATCCAATAGTCGCTCAGATATTATTTGGAAATTGTGGTCCGTTAGAGAGTAGTACTGAAAAAATGTATGATGAACGTGTAGAGACTTTCATTAAAATAATTGAATTTCATCATGAACCAGAGTATGATAAAGTATTTCCGGCTCAACGGTTAAGTAGAGCGGAGATTACGACTAAGGATGGAAAGGTTTATAAATCTGAAGCTTGTGAACCAGATGGTGACAATAATGCTGATGTTGGAGTAAAAGAAATTGTAGATAAAATTAAAGAAATAAATAGTGTCTATACATCAGAAGACTTATTAAATATTATGATAGAAAAAATACTCAATACAAGTTATGATAAACCATTTGCTGACATTTTGGCTATCATACAGTTATGTGCTGTTGAAAACAATAATTTTGAACTAAAACATGTATAAGGAGGATATGTGAATGAATAGCAGAACCGATTTTATTTATCTTAATGAACAGGATATGATACGGGCAGGTGTCCAGGACATGGAAAAATGTATTGATTCAATGGAAGATATGTTTGTTCTTCTTCATAAGGGAGATTATCGGATGGGAGGAGAAAATGCCAATGAACATGGTATTCGTGTCTCTTTTCCCAAAACAACAGATGTTGAGGGAATGCCTATTCATAAACCTGATTTTAGATTTATGGCGATGCCAGCATACTTAGGTGGTAGATTTAAGATGTTTGGTATTAAAAGTTATGGATCAAATCCTGATAATACCCAGAAAGGTTTACCTAGATCTATTTTGATGATGCAGCTGTTGGACGCTACAACAGGAGTCCCTTTAGCTTATATGTCTGCAAACATTCTCAGTGCTATGCGAACAGGAGCTACATCTGGTGTTGGTGCAAGACATTTAACAATTAAGAATCCTAAGACAGTAGCGATTATTGGTCCTGGAATTATGAGCAAATACACTATGGATGCCTTTTTATCTGCGCAACCAACAATCGAGATTGTAAAAATTAAAGGAAGAAGTCAAAAGGGGATTGATAGTTTTATTTCTTATTGCAAAGAGAAATTCCCAACTATTAAAGAATATATTACTTGTGATAAACTGGATGAAGTTTGCAAAGATGCTGACATTGTATTCTATGGAACTACAAATGCTTCTAAATATGAAGATAATCCGACAGTGAAAAAAGAATGGTTAAAACCGGGTGCATTGGTAATTGCGGCTTCTGCTTTATTAGTTGATACAGAATTTTTATCAGATAAGAAGGTGAAACTTATTTCGGATAACTATAAAATGTATGACGGATGGGGAAGTGGTCAGCCGTTGCCTACACAGAAAAATGTTTCTACGTTATTAGGTATGGGATTTTATGATGCTGTAACGGAAGGACGCATTATGCGTGAATCAATTACTGAGATGGGAGAAATTTTGGCAGGTAAAAAGACGGGAAGAGACAACGATGATCAAATTCTTCTTTATGCTGTCGGTGGTATGCCGATTGAAGATGTTGCATGGGGATATGATGTATATATGAATGCAATAGAGAAAGGGATTGGAACAAAATTGAATCTTTGGGAAAAGCCGGCTTTGTAAGAAAGAAATATTGTGGTGGTTCAAGGACAGTGCCATAGAGACGACGAATGGTAATTTTTATATCACCAAATATCAAGAAGGAGAACGAATATGAAATACGATTATCTTGTAGTAGGAGCGGGATTATATGGAGCAGTGTTTGCTCACGAGGCAAAGAAAAAAGGCAAAAAGTGTCTTGTAATCGACAAGCGTGACCACATTGCGGGAAATATTTACTGTGAGGAAATAGAAGGAATCAACGTGCACAAGTACGGCGCGCATATTTTCCACACATCAAACAAGAAAATATGGGAATACATCAATCAGTTTGCAGAGTTCAATAATTATATTAACTCTCCGATTGCTGTGTATAAGGATGAACTTTATAACTTGCCGTTCAATATGAATACTTTCAGTAAGATGTGGAATATCCGCACGCCACAGGAAGCGAAGGAAAAGATTGCTGAGCAGGTGGCAGAGACAGGTATTACTGAGCCAAAGAATCTGGAAGAGCAAGGATTATCTTTGGTCGGTAAGGATGTATTTGAGAAGTTAGTAAAGGGCTACACTGAGAAACAGTGGGGAAGAGACTGTAAGGATCTTCCGGCATTTATCATCAAGCGTCTTCCGGTTCGATTTACTTACGACAATAATTACTTCAATGACCGCTTTCAGGGAATCCCTATGGGTGGTTATACGAAGATTGTAGAAAAGATGCTGGATGGCATTGACGTAAAGACAAATACAGATTATTTTGCGTTTATCAAGGAAAATCCGGATATTGCAGAGAAGACAGTATTTACGGGAATGATTGACGAGTATTATGATTATAAATTAGGAGCACTGGAATATCGTTCTGTACGTTTTGAGACAGAAGTCCTAGATACAGATAACTATCAAGGAAATGCAGTTGTGAATTATACAGAGAGAGAAGTGCCATATACACGTATCATTGAGCACAAGCATTTTGAGTTCGGTACACAGGAGAAGACAGTCATTTCCAGAGAGTATTCTTCTGAGTGGAGCGTAGGAATGGAGCCATATTATCCAGTCAACAATGAGCAGAACAATACATTGTTTGAGAAATATCGCGAGTTGGCAGAGAAAGAGTCGAAGGTGATCTTTGGTGGACGTCTTGGAAACTATAAGTATTACGATATGGATAAGGTTATTGAGGCGGCGCTTGAAATGTGCGAAAAGGAGTTAGAGTAAATCCCTTATTAGACATAAATGGAAAATATTTAAAGTTAAAGTTTTTTGTCAGAGGGGGTATATAAAAATATCAAGTGATAGTAAGGGGTGCTAAGTGTTAGAAGTTCGGCATTTATAGAAGAAGGAACTTAAATTTATGATAGAAGATAAGACAATAATCTCAAATTAGTAATGAATTTGATGTAAAGTGTCAAGGAATTCCGGTTACTATTTAGTAACCGGATATTTTCTGTCAACAGATAAAAGAATATATTGAGTGTTTACTATATGATGGAGAAAGGTGAAAAATGAAGGAGAGAGTGAGATATTTTGATATTGCTAAGGGGGTAGCAATTTTTTGTATTATTGCAGGGCATATGAGAAATACAATTATTAATAATTTTGTATTTACTTTTCATGTTCCTATTTTCTTTTTAATTAGCGGATATTTTTTGAAGAGTAATAGACCGTTCAAAGAATTTGTAACAAAAAAGTATAATCAGTTAATTCGTCCATATATAATTACATGCATATGTGTTATTGTTGGAGTAAGTTTAAGTAATATAATAAGAACACATAGTCTTGAACATTTGGTGCAAGATGTGAAAACATGGTTTATTGCATCTTTATATGGAAGTGGAACGATAGAATATAGTTCTCCATTTTATATGAAACAAATAGGTGCAATATGGTTTTTATTAGCATCTTTTACGGCTGTGGTTATTGTGCGGTACTTTATTGAGTATAAACAGGGCTGGTTGGGAGTGGTTGTTTTAGCGTATGTTGGATATAAGACAGGGCAAATGGTGTGGTTGCCACTGAGTATTCAAGCAGGAATGACGGCAGCAGTGTTTGTGTATTTGGGCTGGCTTTCCAATAAATATAAGTTGTTTGAACATCCAGCACCACATATGTGGATAAGCGGGGCTGCAATTATATGGTTGTTTGGGATTTTGTTCTGTGGCAAGCTTTATGTGGTAAGGAATCATTTTGAAAATGGCTTGTTTGATATCGTAGTAGCTGTGGCGGGAAGTTATCTGGTTATCGTGATTTGTCAGATTATTGACAAGCAAACAAAATATTTGGCGAATTTATTGGAGTTTTATGGGAAAAATACTTTGACTATTTTATGTATGCATGAGGTTGAAATACTTACGATATCATGGAAGTGGGTATGGCAAATAGGAGAAAAACTGCAGTTACAGACATATCAAGTGATCTGGATTATACTTATATTGAAAATGTTACTTTTTACAGTAGGAATCTATATAATTCAGTTCTTGAAAAAGGTATATACAAGGATAAAAGGAAAGATTCAAAAAAAATATGAGTTATGCGAGAAGAGAAAATCAACAGCAGTGATAACAAGCTCTATGTCCGAATCTCGAATTGAATATTGGGATATGGCAAAGGGAATAGCAATTATGGCGATGATACTTGGACATATTCAAATCCCAGGGTATCTACGTATCATAATTTTTTCGTTTCATATGCCACTTTTTATGATTGTGAATGGATATTTTATCAAGAACTATAATGTCAAAAGAACATTGATGAGGTCAATGAGAACATTGCTTGTGCCATATGCGATAGTATGTTTGTTATCAGCAGGAATTTATACATATATCGGATCAGAGGGAATCAGTACAAGAGAAATGTTTTTACAGAAGATAAAAGCTATGGTTGGAGGTATGAGTAAAATATCAACTAGATTTTTGACATTTGATTCTGTGTGGGTGGTATGGTTTGTATGTTGTCTGTTTCTTGCAAGAAATATTTATGTAATGCTCATGAAATTATCAGAAAGATACAGGATAATTTGTCCTTGGGGAATATTAAGTTTGGCATTTTTAGGATATCTAATGGGTAAATATTATGCATTTATGCCGTGGAGTTTAGATGTTGCACTTATTGCGCTTATTTTCGTCGGAGTAGGAAATTGGATGAGAAAAGTGGCGTTTTGGGAAAAGAGTTATTGTTACACGCTTGTGATACCGGCAGTAATTTGGATATACTTTTTGAGAATGGGAATTTCAATTGAGCTTGCTACCAGATCTTATCCTTTAGGAATTTTCAGTGTTATAGAAGCAATTGCTGGAAGTATGGTAATTATTTCACTTGCTAAATTATTAAATAAGAGTAAAATAATAACGATTATTTTAAGCTGGATTGGTAGAAATTCTATGATTATTTTGGGGATACATTGTTTAGAACTAATGTATTTTAACTGGGAGAAATACATATTCGGCTATATGCCATTCACAATGAACTGGTTTCGCGTTTTTATAATTAAAAGTATTTGTATATTGTCTCTAACAGGAGTGATAGTTCTTGTCAAAAAAATGAAGAATTTTTGTATAACCTTACCAGCGGATAGGAACTAAAAATCCTTCGCTATCGTAACCTGACGTAAGGTGATTTCCAACCAGTTCTGATATTGATTTCTGAATTTATGGAGCATTGGTAAACGCAAAATAGGTTTACTACTGGACTTGGGCTTAGGAGGTGTATCACAAAATAGGTAACTGTAGAAATGATAAAGACAAAAGGGGGAATTGTTTTGAAAAGAAATGATTTGGAACATGGGAAATTAGGTAAGGAATATAAATTAGATGACGAAAAATTGTGCGATGTTGCGGGAGAAGATAAGGATCTGTTTGATGAAATATGGGGGGAGAATTGAGAATGTTATTGGAAAAGATGAAGATTTTTCCATGATGCTCCCCGGAACTCCAATTAATCCGGATGATTTTAAACCAGGTGATTGGATGTGTGGGAATGAATGTTGCCAACAAAAAAGGAAGGATAACTGTATCAAAGATATAAGGGAAAATGCGTCAGGTGTGGAAGAAGTAGAAAAAGAATTAAAAGAGGAAAAAATAGAAGCCATTTCTGGTGGATTAGGTGACTTTGAAGGTTTGCCGATGGGAGAACTGATCGGAGAACCTATCAAGGAAAATGTTAAAGTACAAACGGAACTGACAGAGTCAATGTTAGACTTTATGAATCATTCAAAATTTCCACATTAAGAATGGGGAACAAATAGAAAAGGTAAAACAACTGCTTGAATCCAATAAGGAATCGAGCAATGCCAGCATAAATATTTTGAAAGTGGATTGCAAATGTAGTTGGCATAAATATATAAAACTGCACTGTAGGGCATACGATGTAAATAATCATTTGCTAAAGAATATGGGGGTGCATGAGTGAAAAGAAAAAGAAAATAGGTTTTACTGTTGCGTGTGTAAACGAATTTGCACAACATTATAATCTCAGCATACAAGAAGCATTTCGTTACCTTTTTCAATTTAAAGGTATTGCGTTTATAAAAGAAAACTATGAAGTTGAGCATACCTTAGATTTTGAAACAATAATAGAAGATTTGGCGATGTGTAGACCATATAAAGATTTTGGAAAGGGGTTTTATTTAACAGACATAAAAGAGCAGGCAGAAAAAATGGCTGTAAGGTTGTCAAAGATCTATGGGGGTTCTCCTGTTGTCAATACTTTTATACAGAAGATGTAATGAAAATTTATTTCAGATCAATGATCAGATCGAATCTCTGGAGGTTTCACTGCTCTTGTGAAATTTCCAGGGATAACTAAAACAAATCAATGTCGTTTCAGACAATTATTCATAGAGAGACAGAAGGCTTCTATTTTACTGCCAGTAAAAGTAGAAAAACATATTTGAAAAGTAAATGTATTTTTTGTGGGAAGAACCTATTAAGTGTTTGTAAATGGTTACTACTGTTGTGAGGTATAACTAAAAATAGCGTGTTTTTGAATAGAAAAAGTAAAAAAATGACAAAAAATAAGATAAAAAATGGGAAGATTAAATATGATGAATGATTGTATAATGAATTTAACATAGAGATGAATAAAACAAATCAATAGAAAATATGACTTTAAAATAAAAATTTGTATTTTAGAAAGACCGGTATTCTAAGATATAAAAATGATAGCGTTTCTAAATAATTTTATTGATTAGCACAAAACTGTCGGTAATGAAGTAGGAGGCAGTAATCATTCATTTAAATTAAGAAAGAAGAGGGTCTTTAGCAGTATATGTAAATGGTGAATGGGTGGTGTTTTATTCATTGATTATTATTTGTATAAGCAAAGGAGGAACAAGGCTTGAAGAAAAAGTTATTAAGTGTGTTGCTGATTGGTGGAATGGTAACGACAATTCTTACAGGATGTGCGGGAGAGGCTAAAAAGGAAAAAGAAAATAAGGAAGTAGAAATCTCGTTTTATACAACAGAGACGGGAAAAGATGATATGTTCATGGATTTGATTTCGGATTTTGAGTCAAAAAATGAAGGGATTAAAGTTGAATATATTGCTGCGGGAGATGATCAGTTGCAGAAATGGATGTCATTATATGCAAGTAAAGAAGGTCCTACAGTATCCTTAATGGATCCTATTAATATTTTTGAAAACCAAGACAGAATGCTTGAATTTACAGATGAAAACGCTCCATTTCTTTCTAATATTGAGGAAAGTGCATTAAGTACACTTACATTTGATGGAAAAGTTTATGGGGCACCAATGTCGGCAGCGGGTATTGGAATTCTCTATAATAAAGAGGTATGTGATAAAGCAGTAGGTGGAGAGTTTGATCCATCATCAATCAAGACGGTTTCAGATTTGGAAGAATTATTTAAGAAAATTGAATCAACAGGAGTTGCGGCTACCTGTGTGACAGGAGTTGATTGGTCCATTGGATCACATTACTTGTGTCAGATATATGGAGCAGCAATTGGAAATGTAGAGGAGAGAATAGAATACGTTGATAGTCTTAAGGCAGGAACAGTCTCCTTGATGGATAATGAAGTGTTCAATGATTATATGGATACATTTGATCTTCTCGCAAAATATAATTATAATTCCAATGATCCATTGGTTGGTAATGTAAATCTTGATGCAGAGGCTCTTGCTACAGGTAAGTGTGGAACATGGTTTATGGGAGACTGGGCATGGACATATTTAGGGCCAATTGTTGAAGAAGGCCAAGAGTTCGGCATCTTACCAATTCCACGTAATAATGATGAATCTGATGCAATTAATCAGTCCATCCCAACATCATATGCAAAAGCATATTGTGTGGATGCTAGTCAAAACTCTGAAGAACAGCAGGCAGCGGGACTTAAATTTATTGAGTATCTGACAAGTGACAAGGATGCGCATGAAGTTTTAGCAAAAGTATGTGGGCAGGCATTTCCATATAAAAATTTTGAAGCAACTATAGAAAGTCCTCTTGGACTGTCAACTGCAAGTTATATTGCAGAGGGTTTGATATATGATTTTTATGGAACAGCAAATCTGTGTCCATCAGATATCTGGTATGAATGCGGCGCTTATATGTGTGAATATTTAGCAGGGGCATCGGACCGAGCAACACTTGCTAAGAATATTGAAACATATTGGAAAAATGTAAAATAAATGCTTAAAAATAATCTATGAAAAATGGACGTGGGGAGGGAGACCTCCTCACATTTGTTTCAGGACAGGAGAGATTATGGGAAATCGCAGAAATAGAAAAATACAGAATGTGTTACAGTTTGCAGGATTTGGTTTGCCTGCAACACTTATATGGGCAGCAGTCGTGATTATTCCATTTTTATACGGGATTGGAATTACATTTACGGATTGGAATGGTTTATCATTAGATATTAATTTTATTGGATTGAAAAACTACAAAACTGTTTTTAGTGATCCAACATTTCTTTCAGCTTTTCTAAAAACAGTTATCTATGTACTTTTTACGGTGATTGTGAGTAATGTAGTTGGATTCTTTTTGGCTTTAGTTGTAACAAGTGGCATTAGATTTCAAGGATTATTTCGAACAGGATTTTTCACGCCGAACATTATAGGAGGAATTATTTTAGGATACATTTGGAATTTTATTTTTTCCTATGCAATCACATCAGTAGGAAAAACAATGGGAATAGAATCATTGTCAACATCATGGCTTACAGATCCCACAAAGGCATTAGCCGCATTAATTATTGTTAGTTCATGGCAATTAAGTGGATATTTGATGGTAATTTATATAGCTGGTCTTACAAATATTTCTGGAGAATTATTGGAGAGTGCTCAAATTGATGGGGCAACAGGGTGGCAAGTTATAAAAAATATTAAGGTTCCACTTGTGCGAAATTCTATTACGATTTGTACGTTTCTTGCCATTTCACGTTCATTTATGTCTTTTGATATGAACTTGTCCTTAACGGCAGGAGGACCATATAAATCAACAGAGTTAATAGCCTACAAAATTTATCAGACAGCATTTACAAGTATGGAATTTGGAAAAGGGCAGGCACAGGCAATCGTTCTATTCGTAATTGTAGCAGCAATCTCATTATTACAAGTGTATTTTACAAATAAAGGAGCGGAGGATTAATGAATCAGAAAAAAGCAAAGAAAAGTATAAACTTTATAATTATCACAATTATATTGATCCTTTTTATGATACCGTTTTTTGTTTTGGTAATTAATACATTCAAAACAACAGCAGAGTTTACAACAGCACCATTTTCATTGCCTACCTCTTTTAAGCTGGATAATTATATATTAGCAATTAAGAGGATGGATTTTTTTAACGCATTAAAAAATACGGCAATCATTACTGTTTTAGCAGTGGCATTAAATACATTGGTTGCAACAATGACAGGGTATTTGTTTGCCAGAAAGCAGTGGAAATTAAATAAAATTATTTTTATGGCATTTTTAGCATCAATGGTAGCGCCTTTTCAGGTATATATGATTCCATTAGTGAAAATATATGGGGGCACATTTGGCATGTCTAATAATCTTTTACTAGTATCAATTATTGCTGCAGGATTAAATATTCCTTTTGCTGTATTTTTATATCATGGATTTATAAAAGGAATTCCGGAAGAACTGGATGAAGCGGCAAGAATAGATGGATGTAATTTTGCAAGGACATATTTTAATATTATTCTCCCACTTTTAAAGCCAATTATAATTACTGTTGTAGTATTTGTGGCATTAGGAACATGGAATGATTACTTGATGAGTAGTTTGTTCTTAACAAAGATGGAAACAAGAACATTGGCAATCGCAACTCAGACATTTTTATCTAATCATACTGCTGAGTATGCACCAATGATGGCAGGGTTACTGCTAGGTATTATTCCAGTTTTAGCTTTTTACTTAATAGGGCAAAAATATATTATAGAAGGTGTTGTTGCCGGAAGTGTAAAAGGTTAACTTTCGTTATTAATAGAGGACAAAAAAAGGCTGGGTGTACATCCGTATAGCTTTTTAAATGTATTAATAAAAGACTTGGTATTGGGAAAACCATTATTGAATGCACACTTAGATAAATTTTGGTGTCCATTTCCTAATTCTTGAGCTGCATGACTAACACGAACAAAATTTAAATAAGAGAGGAAATTTACACCAAGTGTTTCTTTAAATAATCTGGAAAAATAACTTGGAGAATATTTAAAATATTCGGCAGCATCGTTTAATGTCAAATTTTCCTGATAGTGTTGTTCGATGTAATCTGTAAATTCAGCAGCAATAGTAAGATCTCTTTCAGCGAAGACAGAATAAGTACAATCTTGTTTAATACAGTTTTCAGCAATTAAATGAAGAACTTCATAAACTTTGCTCATTAAAATAAGAGGATAATTATTAGAAGTTTCATCCATATAAAATAATTGTGTAGCGATTGTTTTGAGGCGCATTGATACATGTGGCAGCTCAGGATTATAAAAGAATAATTTTTGACCTAACCACTTTTCGATAAAAGGAAGAGAAATAACAATACTAATGCCTAAAAATACGTCAGAAGGGTTAATACATCGGCAGGAATGCAATTCGCAACTGTTGAATATCAGCCAATCAGACTCGGAACAATAGAAGTTATTTGTTCCTGTATTAAATTGAATATGTCCAGTTAATGTAATTGTAATTTCAATACTCCTATGCCAATGCAGAGGGGAATAGATAAAGTTCCCTTTCAGGTTATGTTTATAAATTTTAACAGGTAATAATGTAAATAAGTCATTATGTGACTCATAGAGTTGTGACATTAGTAGTCTCCTTTAATGAAAAATATTTATTTGAAGTATAACATATGAAACAGTAAAAGTCATTTGTTTCAAGAAAGAAGGATTGATTATATGGAATGGAAAACAGCCTGGAGTTATTTGCCACTCGATTATGGTACGACAATAGGAACAGTGGAAAATATAACTCAAAAAACAATTTTTAGAAATAATATTAATGGAAAGAGAGTAAAAGTAAAATTTACCAATCTTTATGGAAATACTCCATTAAAACTAAAAGAGGTTGTGATTGCTCAAAGAAAATATGGACAATCAGGAATTACCGGAAGTGTGAATGTAACGGTAGATAATCAACAGGAAATTATTATTTTACCAGGACAAGAGTTTTACAGTGATGAAATTATCTATAATATAAAGGCAGGAACAGATATTGTTCTTTCTGTTTATATTGAGGAAGCAGCAGAGATACAGAGTTCTTGTTGTAGTTGGGCAAAACAGAGTTGGTATACAACATATGTGTTAGGAGGAAACTATACAAAAATAGAAGATATAAATGGTGCAAAGAGTTATGAAGTATACCCATTTATTAAAACATATATGGACAATGCAGATGTTATAGCAGGAATCTCAGAAGTGAGATTATTGACAGAGGAGGATGTAAAGGTAATTACATTATTTGGAGATTCTATTACACATATGTCTTTTTATTCGGATGCGTTGATTGAAGATTTATATAAAAGATTTCCAGGGAAGGTTACTGTTCTTAATAAAGGCTTAGGAGGTAATAAACTTCTTACAGATGCAAGCTATTTTCCAGATATTCCCGGAAATGGGCGATCATCAGGTCAAGCAGCGATAAGGAGATTTGAGAGAGATGTATTTTTAACAGAAACTCCAGATTTTATTTTTATGTTAGAAGGTGTGAATGATTTGATGCATCCGTATCTTTTAAAGAAAGAAGACTTGCTTCCGACTAAGCAGGAAATGATAGAAGCATATATGAAATTAGTATCAATTGCGCATAAAAATGGGAGTAAGATTTATCTTTCTACTATACTCCCTCTTGTACACCAAAGAACACCATTTGGTGCTGAAGGTGAAAAGATTAGAAATGAGATAAACAAATGGATTTTAAAGCAAAAGGAATCGGATGGAGTATTTGACTTCGCATCAGCGTTGGCAAAAAATTCGCAAAGTATGAAGGATGAATTACATATTGGAGATGGACTGCACCCTAACAAAGAGGGTGGAATCGTAATGGCTAATGTAGTTTTACAAAATAGGAGGTAGCGTTAATGGCATTATTACAAGTTAATTTTTTTTCAAAAGCATTATCACGTATTGTAACGGCTCATATGTATCTTCCAAGTGATACGCAGCCAGAGTTTATAGAGGACAATCCACATTATGAAAGAGAGACAAAAATACTGTATTTATTACATGGATTTTCAGGGGATTCAACAGATTGGATTTCCGGGAGTAATGTGATGGATGTGTCAAGAAGATATAATTTAGCAATTGTTATGCCGTCTGGGGAAAATAGTTTTTATGTTGATAGACAAGGAACCGGAACAGCGTATGAAACATTTATTGCTAAAGAATTATTTGATTTTGTCACATTAAATTTTGGGCTTTCTACAGCGAAAGAAGACAATTTTATAGGTGGGCTTTCAATGGGAGGATTTGGGGCATTAAGAATAGGAGCAAAATACAATAAGAAATATGGAGCAGCGATTGGTTTTTCTTCTGCATTAATTATTCATGACATAGCGGGATGCACTTCAGAAGAGATTGATAACATGCCAGTAAAAATTGCGGACTATGAGTATTACAGAAATATATTCGGAGATTTAATGTGTTTGGAAGAAAGCGAGTATAATCCGGAATATATTGTTAGAGATAAGATACTCAAGGGAGAAAAATTGCCACCGGTATATATGGCATGTGGAACAGAAGATGTTTTATTAAAAAGAAATAGAGAGTATAAAGAGTTTTTACGGCATATGAATGTTGATGTTACATATCGAGAAAGCGAAGGAGGACATGACTGGAAATTTTGGGCAGAGTATTTAGAGCCAGCTGTGAAATGGGCAATTGAAAAATCCTATGAGAAAAATGCCGGCTGCAATTTTCCGCATGGGGACATGCCGGGGGACAAGATAGAAATTAATCAAGAACATATTGTAAAAGCAAAAATTATTTTTGAAGAGCTTATGAAGATTTTACCACATAAATTGGAAGAGAGTGAACATGGGAAGATAGTTATTTCTGTAAGTGGGGGATCAGGAGTAGGAAAATCAGAGATAGCATCATTATTGGCTTACTATTTGGACGAGAAAGGAATTGGAAGTTATATACTGTCGGGGGATAATTATCCGAGAAGAATTCCGATGTATAATGATGCAGAGCGATTGCGCGTGTTCAGAAATGCAGGGATTCAATCACTTGTAAAAAGTCAGGAGCTGAATTCAGAGATTGTTGAAAACCTCCGCAACTTACAGCGTAAAGGAGAGGATGCAAATGAGATTTATATTCAACAATATCCTTGGTTCATGACTTATTTTAGAGGTGCAGAGGAAGGGCTAAAAGCTTATCTTGGGACAGAAAAGGAAATTGATTTTAATGAGATTGGCGATATTATTAAACGCTTTAAAGCGGGTGAAGAAAAAATATGGTTAAAACGCATGGGAAGATCTGACGAAGACCTTTGGTATGAGAAAGAAGATTTTACAGATAAATCTGTATTGATTGTAGAATGGACACATGGGAATAGCGATAATTATAAAGGAGTTGATATACCTGTTTTACTGAATAGTACCCCAGAGGAAACGATTGCTCATAGACGAAGCAGGAACAGAGATGGAAAGGTAGATAGTCCATTCACAATGCTGGTTTTAAAATTAGAACAGAAATTATTAGATAGTCAGGCACATAAAGCAAAAATTATTTTATCAAAACAAGGTAAAATATTATCATATGAAGAATACAGAGGACTAATGGATGAAAATAAATAAAGTAGCAAATACGCCTATGTTAAATGCATATCCAGATAGTATGGGAGGAAATCTCTCAGATATTATTGAGATATTGGAAAAACCTGAGTTTACAGAAATTTTTTCATCGTTTTATATACTTCCAAGTTTATTTAATACAGATTTAGACAGAGGATTTTCTGTGATTAGTTATGATTTAAATGAACAACTGGCCACAATAGAAGATCTTGAAGTATTAAATAAGCTTGGAATAGATTTAAAACTTGATTTTATTCTTAACCATGCATCTGTTCTGTCAGAACAGTTTCAAGATATTATAAAAAAAGGAAATGAATCTAAATACAAAGACTTTTTTATTAATTGGAATAGTTTTTGGAATGGATATGGAGAAATGACAGAAGAGGGATATATCCAGCCAAATGAAGAAATATTAAAGAAAATGTTTTTTAGGAAGAAAGGGCTCCCCATTTTAATGGTAAGATTTCCGAAAGGTGAAAATATTCCATATTGGAATACCTTTTATCAAGAAGTAAAATATCCGGAGTTGGATGCTCAAGATATTATGCAACTATTGAATATGCAATATTATTCTGCTAATCAAATAGCGATATTTATTAATACACAAATCAGAAAAGGGAAAAAGCCGAGTGAGATTTATTTAGGGGATTATGAGAAATATAGGGATATTATTATTGAATATTTGGAATCTCATAGAAAATATTTAGGGCAAATGGACTTAAATATAAAATCTCCTCTAGTATGGGAATTTTACGATAACGTATTGAGAAGACTGGCATCATATGGTGCTAAAATTGTCAGATTAGATGCTTTTGCTTATGCACCGAAAGAACCGGGGGAAAAGAATTTTTTAAACGATCCGGGAACTTGGGATTTACTTGATAAAGTGCGTAAACTAGCGGATAAATATAATTTGACTTTGTTGCCGGAAATTCATGCAAATTACGATGAAAAGACATATGAAATAATAGCAACAAAAGGGTATATGGCATATGATTTTTTTCTCCCTGGATTAATTATTGATGCTTTGGAAAATGGCAACGGAGAGCTATTGAAAGCATGGGCAGATGAAATCATTGAAAAGCAAATGAAGGTAGTGAATATGCTGGGCTGTCATGATGGGATTCCCGTTTTAGATTTAAAAGGATTATTACCAGAAGAACGAATTCAGGCATTAATTGATACGATTGTAGATCGTGGAGGAGTTATCAAAAATTTACATGGTCAGAAAAATGTATATTATCAAGTAAATGCAACATATTACAGTGCACTTGGCGAAAATGATGAAAAAATGTTGATGGCAAGAGCATTGCAGTTATTTATGCCAGGTAAACCTCAAGTATGGTATTTAGATCTGTTTGCGGGAGTCAATAACTATGATGCTGTTAAAAAAGCAGGATCTGATGGACATAAAGAAATTAATAGAACTAATCTTTCTATTAAACAGATAGAGGAAGCTTTAAAGAAAGATGTAGTACAAAAGCAACTTGATTTATTAAGATTTCGTTCAACCTATCCTGCATTTTCCTTTGAATCTAATATTTCCGTGACGAGTATAGAGGAAAAGATTACTTTTGAATGGGAAAAGGATGGTTATATTGCTGTTTTAAAAGCTGACTTAAATAAAATGTCGTATCAAATTACGGGAATCAATCCACAGAAGGAAGTTGTATATAGAGGGTAAGACAAGTATGAAAAAGGGAAATGAAATTAGTTATGTGACAGGATTATCATTTAAAAAAACAAATATCATTCCGAAAGATGAGAAAGTTGGTCCAATTATTCACTATGATTATGATAAAGTGTGGCCAAAACCATATGAGATAATGCCGGATGGTAGAATACGATTCAATTTGTATTATCCAAATGCTCACAAAGTAGTTGTTCGTACATATACGGATTCTTTCGAGTTAGAAAAGAAAGATGAATGTTGGACGGGGGAATATAATCTGGGGACAGGTTTTATAGGAATTATGTTGAATGTAGATGGTAATGAGACGATATATCCGGCATTGCCTATAGGATTTGGGGGAAACAAACCAATTAATTTTATTGAAAATCCAGAGCAAGACACCGTAATTCGACCATTGAATTGTCAACACGGAACAGTAGTAATGGACTATATGTTCAGTGAGATAACGGATCATATGGAAAGAATTTATCTATATTTGCCTCCGAGTTATCACGAAAATACAGATAAAAGATACCCTGTCTTATATTTACAGCATGGGCATGGTGAAAATGAAACAACATGGGTAAACCAAGGAAAGGTAAATTTTATTTTTGATAATCTTATTTCTCAAGGGAAAGCAAATGAGGCAATTATTGTGATGTGTAATGGGATGCTGACTTTTGAAAAGAAGAATGAAATTTTTTTAAATATTACAGAAGCATTTGAAAAAATGTTAACAACAGAAGTGATTCCATATATTGAACAGAAGTATAGAACTTATGGTGATAAAAAGCATAGAGCGATGGCAGGATTATCTATGGGAAGTATGCAAACATCGGTTGTCACATTAAAACATCAGGAATTGTTTGATTATGTAGGGATTTTCAGTGGATTTGTCAGAGATATTTTGACAGGATATGAACAACATATACAGCCAGAGTATTTAAAAACGTATTCAAAAAATATTAAATATATTTTTAGGGCCATAGGAGAAGAAGACATTTTCATGGATGCATTTTTGAATGATGATAAATTACTGAAAGAGTATGAGGTAGAGCATCAGAGAAACCTTTATAAAGGATACCATGAGTGGAAGGTATGGCAACATTGTATACATGATTTTTTATGTCAAATATTTAAAGATTAAAGAGGCAAAATACGAGGAAGTACAAAATGAGATTTTGTGATATTATTTATAAACCACAAGGAGTAAACAAACCTTCCAAGAATCAGGTAGTGCAATATATCAAAGATACAATGAAGATGAACTGTGATGAACTTATAGAAGGCGAAATAGAAAGAGTTGAGTGTAAGAGTAAAAATGTTGTGATTTATGGAGAATTTCATCCCGTGAACAATGCAAAGGGATGTGTAATTCTTGCACATGGATTTGCACAAAACAGACACATTTTAATTCCCCAGGCGAAAATGTTCCAGAAATTAGGATTTTCGACAATTTTATTTGATCAAAGAGCTTTTGGAGAAAGTAAAGAGAAGTATTGTACGTTTGGTGTGCGAGAAGCAGAAGATGTTGTATGTCTCATTCAGTGGGTTAAAAAAAGATGCGGAGAAAAGACAGAAATTATTTTATTTGGGGCTTCTATGGGAGCGGCCACGGTCATGAATGCTTTAAATTATACTGAAGAGGTAAAGTGCGTGATAGAGGATAGTGGTTTTGCGAGTTTTAGAAAAGCAATTCCGCAATTGTATCAGAGTATGGGACTAGACAGACTGGATAAAAATGTATACGAGGAATTAGAAATAGAAACAAATATATTGGGATTTTCGTTAGATGACAATAATCCACTTAAGACAATAAGTAATAAGTCGGTTCCTATTCTTATAATACATGGTACATCTGATACTGTTATCGATGTAAGCAATGCAATATCATTATATAATAAGTGTAAGCATCCTAATTCGCGTATGGAATTATTTGAGGGTAGAGAGCATGCTTTGGCTATCATGGATAGCAAAAGGTATGAAGATGTAGTGGAAGAATTTATACAGAAGATATAATAAAAATCTATTTCAGATCAATGATCAGATCAAATCTCTGGAGATTTCACTGTTCTTGTGAAATTTCCAGGGATCAATAACAAGTCGATGCCGTTTCGGGCAATGCTCCAAAGAGAGACAGAAGAATTCTATTTTGTTTCCGATAAAAGCAGAAAAACATATTTGTAAGGGAAATGTATTTTTTGTTGGAAGAAGAACAAGAATATGTTATAATACCGCTTATGATGTTTTGGAGGAAATACAGATGAAATTGAGATATAGATTAGCCGCGTTCCTGCTGGCAGCGGGACTTGTTTTTTCAAATACGGCAGTGTATGAGGTATGTGCAGCAGAGGTAGAAGGAGCAGCGGCAGCAGTTACGGATGAAGAGAAGGCAGTGTATGAGATGCCGGTGGAATCAAATGCGTTGAAGAACTGGCCAGAGGGACCGGGAATCTTTGCGGAGTCGGGAATCATCATGGATATGAACAGTGGAGCAATTCTCTATGCAAAGAATATTGATGAAAAGGAATTTCCGGCGAGTATTACGAAGATTATGACGGCGCTCGTAGCGTTGGAAAACAGTGAGCTGACAGATAAGGTTCATTTTACCGAAGAGTCGGTGGCATTTCTTGAATATGGAGATGCAAGCATTGGTATGCAGCCGGGAGAAGAGATTACAATGGAGGATGCTTTATATGGGATGCTGTTGGCATCTGCGAATGAAGTCTCCTATGCGATTGCAGACACAGTGGGAAATGGATATGATAATTTTATCCGTATGATGAACGAGAAGGCAGAGGAGCTGGGATGTACGAATACACATTTTACAAACCCACATGGACTTCACGACGAAGAGCATTATGTTTCTGCCAGAGATATGGCGCTCATTGCAGCGGCAGCATTTCAGCATGAGGAATTCCGGAAGATCACGAACACATACGAACACCGGATTCCGCCTACAAACCTTGTTAATGAGGAACGAGTATTTCAGCAGTACCACCAGATGCTTTATGATGGAACAGATACCTTTTATGAGCCATGTGTTGGGGGAAAGACGGGATATACAGACCAGGCACTGTCTACTCTTGTTTCTTATTTAGACAATGGAGAACTTCAGCTTGTCTCTGTGAATTTGAAAACACATGGGGTTCATGTATATCCGGACACGAAAAATATGGCAGAATATGTTTTCAATAATTTTAAAAAGATTCCTTTAGAGGGAAAGGATCTTCCAAAAGGTGTGAAAGAGACAGAGGAAGATACTTACATTGTTGTACCGAAGAATGTGGAATTTCAAGATGTAAAAGCGGAGATTGTCCCGGAAGATAAAAGAGGGAAATCAAAGAAGGGTACGTTGACTTACACTTACGATGGACAGACGGTCGGAGTCTCAGAAGTTGTTTTGAAAGATTCATATTTTCAGACAAACACAGCAGGAACGAAGACAGAAAAAAACGAGACAGATCAGAAGGAACAAAAGCCTCTTTTTACTGTTTCACCGAAAGTTAAGATGATTATTGGCATAGTTGTGTCAGTTATTATTGCAATGGGCTTGATTTTTTGTGCGCTTGTCTATAGAAAACGACAGAGGAGAAGGCAGCGAAGGCTGATGGAGCAGAGACGCCGCCGTCAGATAAAAGAAAAGCAGGTAAGACAGCAGCAGGTTCAGGCAAGAAGAAGACAGCAGTATCAAAAGCAGAAAGATCATACGAATAAAAGAAGTGAGGATCATAGACTTCCGCGGAGATAGGAAAGAGCTGTGGGACAAAATGTAAAGGGAAATTGTGCAGAATAAGCCGCAATTTCCCTTTGATATTTTTCGTATAAAGATTTACTGATCGAAGTTTTCCATACCAAGTTTTTTCTGCTTTTTATAATAGTAAATGATAAACAGTACGGCTGTAATTCCCCAGGAGATTGGATAACTCAATGTGATTGTTTCGATCGTAGGTGATTTTGGGACAAGCAGGAATACCCAAAGTGTACGGAATACGCAAACACCGCAGCATGTCATGATTGTCGGGATGATGACATCACCGATTCCACGCAATGCTCCGGAGTAGATTTCGATAAAGACAAACAGAGCATAAGCCGGTGCCATGTAGTTTAGGATCTGGATTCCGATGCGGATGACCTCCGGATCACTTGTGAACAGATGGAACAGATACTTTCCGGCGGTCATTAGAAATATACTCATTGCGATGGATGAAGCAAGTGTCATTCCAAGGCAGACACGCACACTTTTTCTTACGCGGTCATATTTCCCGGCGCCATAATTTTGTCCGACAAAAGTTGTGGCAGAAATACCAAAGGCGGAAATGACCATCCAGCAGAAGGCATCCATTTTTCCGAAAGAAGTCCATGCTGCTACGGTATCAGTTCCAAGTGCATTTAGAGCAGTCTGGATAATAATATTTGATAAGCTGTACATGGCTGCTTGAAGTCCTGCAGGAATTCCGATACGAAGGATCGAGGACAGAGAGCCTTCAAAGAATCGGACTTTTCTCAGATGTAGTTTGTAAATATCAGATGTCCGTATCAGGGCGAGCAGTACAAGGATGGCACTGACTGCCTGAGACAGTACTGTTGCAATGGCAGCACCGGCAATTCCCATATGGAACACGAGTACAAATAGAAGATCCAGTCCGATGTTCAAAAAGCAGCAGACGATCAGGTAGTACAGTGGTCGCTTGGAATCTCCGACAGAGCGGAGGATACTGGAGCCGATATTGTAGATGAATGTAAACAAAATTCCGAGGAAGAAAATCCGGAGATAAGTTACGGAATCTGCCATCATGCTTTCCGGAGTATTCATCATGCTAAGAAGCGCAGGTGCCAGAAAATAGCCGGCGCCCATGAGAAAAATACTGGATACGGTCGAGAAAGCAATCGCAGTGTGCAGTGCATGGGATAGTTCGGTTTCTTTTCTCGAACCATAGTGCTGGGCGATGATCACAGTTGCTCCTGATGAAACACCGACAAAGAATCCGATGATTAGGTTGATGATTTGATTAGAAGAACCTCCTACAGCGGCGAGCGCCTCCTTTCCAACGAACCGTCCGACGATCATCGCGTCTGCAGTATTGTAAAGCTGCTGGAAGAATGTACCGAGAACAATAGGAAAAAAGAAAATCAAAAGCTGTCTCCAGATAATTCCTTCCGTAATTGCGTTTGTTGCCGCAGCTGCGGCTTTTTTCTGATTGTTCATAATGTTACCCCTCATAAAGTAAGATATTGTTTGTTTCCCATGTATCATACCATAGAGATGAAAAGGGGGAAATAGGAGATGAAAAAAATTTTGACTTGCACAGGAGAAAGCTTCATACTATAATCAGTTAGGATTTTGAGGAAAAAAGAAAAGAGGAACGAAGGAGGAAAAGGATGTTTGGAAAAGTAAAAGAATCAGAGCAACATTTGAATATAAATTGGAAGCATTTTTATCTCAGTGTGTTAGCGCTTGTCATTCCGATGGCGCTTCAGAATCTGATCAATGTAGGTGTGACGGCAGCCGATGTTGTGATGCTTGGGAAGGTTGGGGAGCATGCGCTTTCTGGTGCTTCTCTGGCAGGGCAGATACAGTATATTATGACACTGTTTTTATTTGGGCTGACTTCCGGGGCGACCGTTTTGACTGCTCAGTATTGGGGGAAGAAGGATATCTGCACAATTGAGAAGATATTAGGACTTGGAATGCGTTCAGCCGTAATTGTGACAGCTATATTTTTTGTGGCAGCCCAGTGTATTCCTCATACATTGATGAAGATCTTTACTTCAGATCCAGAGGTGATAGAACAAGGAGTGGTCTATCTTCGGATTGTCAGCTGGTCTTATATTTTTATGGGGATTACGCAGACCTATCTTTATATTATGAGAAGTGTAGAGCGGGTTGTTGTGGCGACAGTTGTATACTTATGCTCTCTGATCTGTAATGTGGGCATCAATGCGGTGTTGATCTTTGGATTGTTTGGAATGCCGGCATTGGGAGTCAAAGGTGCCGCAATCGGTACACTGACTGCGAGATTGTTGGAGATGGCCTTAGTCTGTCTATACTCTCACTTTTGGAATAAGGATATTAAGTTTCATACGAAATACTTTCTTCATACAGAGAAAGTGCTTAACAGGGATTTCTTGAAATATGCATTTCCGGTTATTTTGAATGAAGTACTATGGGGGCTTGGAACTGCGGCAAACACAGCGGTGCTTGGGCATATGGGAAGTGCAGCGGTTGCGGCAAACTCTGTGGCGCAAGTGGCAAGACAGCTTGCAACAGTGGTTGCATTCGGTCTGGCAAGTGCGACGGCAATTTATCTTGGAAAGACAATCGGGGAGAAAAAATACGAACATGCAAAAGCCTATGCGCGCAGGTTCGTATGGCTCAGTGTACTGATGGGAGTGCTCGGTGGAATCTTAATCCTTGCGATTGCTCCGTTTATGGCGGAGGCGATGACATTGTCAGAGACTGCCAGATGGTACATGCGGTTTATGTTTTTTGTTATGTCTTATTTTGTAGTAGGACAGGCATATAATACGACATTGGTTGTTGGGACGTTCCGTTCCGGTGGTGACACACAGTTTGGATTGATACTGGATATGTCCACCATGTGGGGCTGTTCGATCTTGTTTGGAGCACTTGCTGCATTTGTATTTCACTGTAATGTGCCGGTGGTCTATATGATCCTGATGAGTGATGAGATTATTAAGATTCCGATCACGTGGTATCGTTATAAGAGTTACAAATGGCTGAAAAATGTGACGAGGGAAGAATTGTAAATTTTAACGGATATTTTTGATAGAAAAAATTTAAAAGATATTTTTGACAGTTTCACAAAAAGGTGATGGAAAATGAAACCGGATTTAAGAGAAAATTAGAATCAATCGAATGATAACCGGTATTTCATTTGGCATCACCTTTTTTGTTATAGTTCTATAAGGAATTTTTTATAGAGATCTATTTCTGTTTCAATTTCTTTGTATATTGTTCCTGCTCTGTTTTTGGAATTTTCAGGGCATTCATTGCTTCTTCCATTGTAAAATTCATAGTTTCCATGAGAGATTGAATAGAAAACAGAATTCCTTCTTTCTTACCTTCTCTCAGTCCAATTTCTTCAATTCCTTTGCTCAAATTACACATGATGGAAACCTCCTTTTCTAATTTCCTGGTCATTTCAATATGAAAATCATTTTGTAAAATTTGCTTTTTTTCTGCTGCCTCCCGGGTAGGGGAGAGCAGTACTTCTAATAATTTTAACACGCCGCTGTCAGCCTCCTGCTCAGAATCACTCAAGCAGATTATGATTGCAGAGAGAAGATCATAGTTTTGGGGAATCTCGTGTACATTGCCGACTATATTTTCCTCATGGATGGAGTAGCGGGTGATTGTATTTCTCCGGTTTTCCGGAGGATTCATGATCCATGCCAGAATAATCTTATTGGCAAGAAGGCGCTTACAGGCAGCATCGTAAGAGGACTTCCTGCCTGCTGCCGAAATATTTTTAGCGAGTATATTTTCTGCTTGCATTGTGAGCCACCTTTCAAATATTCTTTTGGGATTCTGATTGCTGCAGCAAAGAATGTGATTGTGGGGAGTTAACTTCCGCAAGTTTTTAAGTTATTCTGATTCTACCATGAAAACGTCACACAATCCATAAATAGAGTATGAAAAAATGGTAAAGAAAAGTTGAGAAAAACATCACAAACAACTCTTGACGGCGGCGTGAAATGTTTCTATAATGGAATTTGTATAGGTAAAGACGTTGATGAAGACAGTAGAATATACCGGAAAATCAAAGCGAGCCGGGGATGGTGGAAGCCTGGTAGGAGTAAAGTATATTTGAATATCACTTCTGAGTTGCAGGGGCTGAACATTTTTTGGAAAAATAAGTAAGCACTGACGGGATTCCGCCGTTATCGGGAGCGCATATGCTGGTATGTTGTAACAGGTGGTAAAACGAAAGATTATGCTTCCGTCCTTTTACAGGGCGGGAGTTTTTTTATTACATAGGAAAATCTTATGTTCCATTTTTAAGATTACTTTGCAACCGGGCCGGCAGGACCGCATTTATGAAATATAGAAAGTAAAGGAGAATCAGTATGTATCAGAAAGTATCTACGGACTTAAAATTTGTTGACCGTGAGAAGAAAACAGAAAAATTCTGGGAAGAGAATGATATCTTCCGGAAAAGTATGGAAAACCGAAAAGAAGGGGAGACATATACATTTTACGATGGACCTCCGACTGCCAATGGAAAACCGCACATCGGACATGTGCTGACTCGTGTCATCAAGGATATGATTCCAAGATACCGTACCATGAAAGGATATATGGTACCAAGAAAAGCCGGGTGGGATACACACGGACTTCCGGTGGAACTGGAAGTGGAAAAATTGCTTGGACTGGATGGAAAAGAGCAGATTGAGGAATATGGATTAGAGCCATTTATCAAACATTGTAAAGACAGTGTATGGAAATATAAAGGAATGTGGGAAGATTTCTCTGCGACAGTTGGATTCTGGGCAGACATGGATAACCCATATGTTACTTACGACAATAACTTTATTGAGTCTGAGTGGTGGGCATTAAAACAGATCTGGGAGAAAGGACTGTTATACAAAGGATATAAGATTGTACCTTACTGCCCTCGTTGTGGAACTCCGCTTTCCAGCCACGAAGTCGCACAGGGATACAAGGATGTCAAAGAGCGTTCCGCAATCGTAAGATTTAAAGTAAAGGGAGAAGATGCTTACTTCCTTGCATGGACAACAACGCCATGGACACTTCCTTCTAACGTTGCACTTTGTGTCAACCCGAATGAAACTTATGTAAAAGTAAAAAATGACGGTTACACATACTATATGGCACAGGCACTTGTGGATACCGTGCTGGAAGGTGATGTGGAAGTCGTAGAGACTTATGTCGGAAAAGATTTGGAAAATAAAGAGTATGAGCCGTTATTCCCGTTTGTAGAGTTAAATAAGCGGGCATACTATGTGACATGTGCTGATTACGTTACACTTACAGATGGTACTGGTGTCGTTCATATTGCACCTGCATTTGGTGAGGATGATGCGCAGGTTGGACGCAGATATGACCTTCCATTCCTTCAGTTAGTAGATGAAAAGGGTGAGATGACAGAGGAAACTCCATGGGCAGGAACATTCTGTAAGAAAGCAGATCCGATGGTATTAGAAGATCTGGAGAAGAGAGGACTTCTCTTTGCTGCTCCGAATTTTGAACACAGCTATCCACACTGCTGGAGATGTGATACTCCATTGATTTATTATGCGCGTGAGTCATGGTTCATCAAGATGACAGAAGTAAAAGAAGATCTGATCAGAAACAACAATACGATCAACTGGATTCCGGAAAGCATCGGAAAAGGACGTTTCGGAGACTGGCTTGAGAATGTACAGGACTGGGGAATCAGCCGTAACAGATACTGGGGAACTCCTCTTAATGTTTGGGAATGTGAATGTGGGCATATGCATTCCATCGGAAGCATTGAAGAACTGAAATCAATGTCAGACAACTGTCCGGATGATATCGAACTGCACCGCCCATTTATCGATGCAGTAACGATCAAGTGTCCGCACTGTGGAAAAGAGATGCACCGTGTGCCGGAAGTTATCGACTGCTGGTTTGACAGTGGGGCAATGCCGTTTGCACAGCACCATTATCCATTTGAAAATAAAGATTTATTTGAGCAGCAGTTCCCGGCAGACTTTATTTCCGAGGCGGTAGACCAGACAAGAGGATGGTTCTATTCTCTGCTTGCAATCTCGACACTTGTATTTAACAAAGCGCCATATAAGAATGTTATCGTGCTTGGACATGTGCAGGATGAAAAAGGACAGAAGATGAGTAAATCCAAAGGAAATGCAGTCGATCCGTTTGAAGCATTAGAGCAGTACGGAGCAGATGCGATCCGCTGGTATTTCTATATCAACAGTGCACCGTGGCTTCCAAACCGTTTCCATGGTAAGATCGTGACAGAAGGACAGCGTAAATTCATGGGAACACTTTGGAACACTTACGCATTCTTCGTATTATATGCGGAGATCGATCAGTTTGACGCGACAAAATATCAGCTAGAATACGAGAAACTTCCGGTTATGGATAAATGGCTGTTGTCCAAATTGAATACATTGATCAAGACTGTAGATACAAATCTGGAAAATTACCGGATTCCGGAAAGTGCAAGAGCACTTCAGGAATTTGTGGATGATATGAGTAACTGGTATGTCAGAAGAAGCCGTGAGCGTTTCTGGGCAAAAGGAATGCCGCAGGATAAGATCAACGCGTATATGACACTTTACACAGCACTTGTGACTGTGGCAAAAGTAGCTGCGCCAATGATTCCGTTTATGACAGAAGATATCTATCAGAATCTTGTCAGAAGCATCGACAAAGAAGCTCCGGAAAGTATCCACTTATGTGACTTCCCGGTTGCAGATGAAGCGTTGATCGACCGTGAGTTAGAAGAGAATATGGATGAAGTTCTGAAATTAGTTGTGATGGGACGTGCATGCAGAAATACTGCAAACATTAAGAACCGTCAGCCAATCGGAAAAATGTTCGTGAAGTCTTCTGTAACTTTACCAGAATTTTACCAGGAGATTGTGGAAGAAGAGTTAAATGTAAAAGAAATGGAATTTACAGATGATGTTCGCGCATTTACTTCATATACATTTAAACCGCAGTTGAAGACTGTTGGACCAAAATATGGTAAAATGTTAGGTGGAATCAAAGCTGCCCTTGAAAATCTGGATGGAAACAAGGCAATGGATGAGCTGAATGAGACAGGATCCCTGAAACTGGATGTGAATGGACAGGAAGTGACATTATTTAAAGAGGACTTGCTGATCGATATGGCACAGATGGAAGGATATGTTTCTGAGAGCGACAACGGTGTGACAGTTGTGTTGGATACAAACCTGACAGAAGAGCTTTTGGAAGAAGGATTTGTCAGAGAGATCATCAGTAAGATCCAGACAATGAGAAAAGAAGCAGACTTCGAAGTGACAGACAAGATCACAGTATATTACGAAGGAACAGAGAAGGCCAATGAAGTGTTCGCAAAATATCAGACAGAGATCATGGGCGAAGTGCTTGCGACAGAGATGAAGCAGGAGACTCCGGCAGGATATGTCAAAGAGTGGAACATCAATGGTGAAAAAGTAAATATGGGTGTACAGCGTTAATTTAAGAGAGAGTTACACAGATTAAAGAGACGGTACACGAGCATGATCCCCGCACGTCAGAAAGAGGTGCGGGGATAAAAGAGAGAGGAGAGAGAAAGTGTCGGATTTTAAGTTTGATAAAGAAGCGTTTAAAAAAGAAGTCAAGAACAATGTGAAGACTTTGTATAGAAGAACGATAGATGAGGCAACACCGCAGCAGACATTTCAGGCGGTGTCTTATGCTGTAAAAGAATATATTATTGACAACTGGCTTGCGACTCAGGAAGTATACGAAAAAGAATCACCAAAGACAGTGTATTATCTGTCGATGGAATTTTTGATGGGAAGGGCACTCGGAAATAACCTGATCAATTTAACTGCTTATCAGGATGTGAAAGAGGCTCTGGAAGAAATGGGAATCGATTTGAATGCAGTGGAAGATCAGGAGCCGGATGCGGCCCTTGGAAATGGTGGATTGGGACGTCTTGCAGCCTGCTTTCTGGACTCTCTTACTTCTCTTGGCTATCCTGCATATGGATGCGGGATCCGTTATCATTACGGAATGTTCAAACAAAAAATTAAAAATGGGTATCAGGTAGAGACACCGGATAATTGGTTGCAAAACGGGAACCCATTTGAAATTCGCAGGGACGAATATGCAAAGGAAGTCCGCTTCGGCGGTACGATCCGTATGCAGCACAATTATGAGACTGGAAGAGATGAATTTATCCAGGAGAATTTTGAGTCCGTGCTTGCAATTCCATACGACATGCCAATCGTCGGTTATGGAAATAATGTAGTAAATACATTGCGGATCTGGGATGCGAAAGCAATCACATCTTTCCGTTTAGATTCTTTTGATCGTGGGGAATACCACAAAGCTGTGGAGCAGGAAAATCTTGCAAAAACAATTGTGGAGGTGCTTTATCCAAACGATAATCATTATGCGGGAAAAGAATTACGTTTGAAACAGCAGTATTTCTTCATCTCTGCAAGTCTTCAGGAAGCCATTGATAAATACAAACGCTCCAACGATGATATTCGCCGTCTGCATGAGAAAGTGATCTTCCAGATGAACGACACTCATCCGACTGTAGCGGTTGCAGAGTTAATGCGTCTTCTGATGGATGAGGAAGGATTAAGCTGGGATGATGCATGGAATGTTACAACAAAATGTTGTGCATACACAAACCATACGATCATGTCTGAGGCGCTTGAGAAATGGCCGATCGATCTGTTCTCCAGATTGCTTCCGCGAGTATATCAGATTGTAGAAGAGATCAACCGCCGTTTCGTAGAAAAAGTGCGCCAGATGTATCCGGGAAATGAAGAGAAAGTCAGAAAAATGGCAATTCTCTACGATGGACAGGTAAAAATGGCACACCTTGCAATTGTTGCAGGATTTTCTGTCAATGGTGTTGCAAAGCTTCATACAGAGATCTTAAAACACGAAGAGCTGAAAGATTTCTACGAGATGATGCCTGAGAAATTTAATAATAAAACAAACGGAATCACACAGAGACGATTCTTACTTCATGGAAACCCACTGCTTGCAGACTGGGTGACAGAGCATATCGGAGACAAGTGGATCACAGATCTCTCCGAGATGGCAAAATTAAAACCGCTGGCAGATGATCCGAAAGCAAGAAAAGAATTTATGGAGATCAAATATCAAAATAAAATCCGTCTTGCAAAATATATCAAAGAGCATAACGGGATTGAAGTGAACCCAGAATCAATCTTTGATGTACAGGTTAAGAGACTTCATGAGTATAAACGTCAGCTGTTAAATATTCTTCATGTAATGTATCTGTACAATCAGATGAAAGAGCATCCGGAGATCACCTTCTATCCAAGAACTTTTATTTTTGGGGCAAAGGCGGCAGCCGGATATAAGCGTGCAAAACAGACGATCAAACTGATCAACTCTGTGGCGGATGTGATCAACAATGACAGAAGTATCAATGGAAAGATTAAAGTTGTCTTTATCGAAGATTACCGTGTCTCAAATGCGGAACTGATCTTTGCAGCTGCGGATGTCAGCGAGCAGATTTCTACCGCCTCAAAAGAAGCATCGGGAACCGGAAATATGAAATTTATGTTAAATGGTGCCCCGACACTTGGAACCATGGACGGTGCCAATGTAGAGATCGTGGATGAAGTTGGAATGGAAAATGCATTTATCTTTGGTCTCAGTTCAGACGAAGTCATTAATTACGAGAACAATGGCGGTTATCAGCCAATGGATATTTACAACAGTGACTGGGAGTTAAAAAGAGTTGTTGACCAGCTTGTGGACGGAACTTATGCAAATGGAGATCATGAACTGTACCGTGATCTGTACAACTCATTACTAAATACAAAGAGCAGCGACAGAGCAGATACCTACTTTATCCTCAAAGACTTCCGTTCTTATGCAGAAGCCCAGAAGCGTGTGGAAGCGGCATACCGCGATCAGGACAGGTGGGCAAAGATGGCATTGTTAAACACAGCATCCTGCGGTAAGTTTACGTCTGACAGAACGATCGAAGAGTACGTTGCAGATATATGGAAATTGAAAAAAGTGACAGTGAAGCCGGATCCAAGGCTGTAAAAATGGATTGAAAATCAGAATAGAGTAATTTTTTGGTGCTGCTGCTTTGGCGATTAATAAATCGTGAAGCGGCAGCTTCCTTTTTTCCATATTTCATGAAAGATGACGGTATAGTTTCCATAATCTCTCCATACATTGTAGAGGAGGGACGAAGAGATGCGAAGAAAAGCCAGAGAATTATTTTCACTGTTGGTCATTATATTTTTGTTGCCATATGTGGTGACACTTTTTATGAATGGCGCCCACATCAAAACAAGCAGCCGCGTAAAAGAAGACTATGTAAAGGTGCAGGTAGGGACGAGAGTCGAGGAGATCGTGTGGGAGAAATATCTCGCAGGAGTTCTTGCAAAAGAGATGGCAGCCGATTCGGAACTGGAAGCGCTGAAGGCGCAGGCGGTGATTCTTCGATCTGGTTTTTATGAGAAATTAGACCATGACAGAAAGACTATTTTCACCGATGATTTTTATAGCATGGAAGAGTTGGAGCAGGAGTGGGGGGAAGAGACAGAAACCTGCAAGGAGAGTTTGAAAAGAGCAGTGCAGGAAACAGATCAAATGATTTTGCAGTATCAGGATCAATATGTAATGCTGCCATATCACAAACTGAGTGCAGGAAAGACGAGAAGCGGGCAGGAAGCATTTGGAAGCGAGTCGTATCCATATCTTCCGGCAAGAGATTGTCCAAAGGATCTGGAGGCGAAAGAACAGCTGCAGGAGTGTGTGCTGCCATATCATAAAGTAAAAGAAAAATGCCGCAAGTTTTTAACCGCAGTAGAAAATCCCGAAGAGACAAAAGAAGACAAAAAAGCAACATTTGATGATTTTGAAATACAGGGAACGGATGCGGCGGGATATGTGACAACTGTGCGGATTGGTCAGGCAACCTGCACCGGAGAAGAATTTCGGGAAGCATTGGAATTACCTTCCAGTCATTTTTCTTTTCAGGAGCAGAAAGGAAAATTGCAAATTACTTCCGGTGGAATCGGGCACGGAGTCGGTATGAGTCAGTATACGGCAAATCAGATGGCAAAAGAAGGAAAAGGATACGAAGAAATCCTTCAATATTTTTATGAAGGTGCGCAGTTAAAAGATGGCGGGGAAATATTTTTAAAATTGGAATAAGCACATCGCTTTCTGGCAAAAATAAAGTCAGAGGTGATGAAGATGAAGAAAAATGAAGAGCCATTCCAAATGAAGGGAAAAGGCATGGCAGCAGCAATCGCAATATGTTTTATCGCAGTTGTCGCACTGGTAGGGGCTTATACATTCAGCAGCTACAAACGTGAGATGAAAGAGCAGCTTGCCAAGGCCGAAGAAGAACAGAAAGAAAAAGAGCGAGAGGCAGAAGAAAAAGAGCAGTCGGAAGCCGCCAACACAGATAGAATCGTACTTCCAGAGCAGGAAGAAGCAGCGCAAAATTCCGACGGAGAAGAACAACAGGAAGAAGGAGAAGCTACGGAACATGCGAAGGAAACTCCGGCACAGACGGATGCAGGGGCAGAGCAGACGGCAGCTGAAGGAACAGCAGCTTATTTCAGTGAGGAAGACACCCTTCTGTGGCCGGTAGACGGAAATGTGATTATGAATTACAGCATGGATCAGAGCATTTATTTTGCCACACTTGATCAGTATAAGTACAATCCAGCCGTAGTGATCAGTGGTCAAGTCGGTGCAGAAGTAAAAGCGGCAGCCGCAGGAACAGTCTCAGCGGTCGATACAAATGCACAGACCGGAACAACCGTAAGTATCGATATGGGGAATGGTTATGCAGCCATTTACGGACAACTCAAAGAAGTACCGGTACAGCCAGGAGAGTATGTGACAGAAAACAGTGTGATCGGCTATGTGAGCGAACCGACAAAGTATTACAGTGTAGAAGGTCCAAACTTATATTTCCAGCTGTTAAAAGATGGACAGCCAGTCAACCCGATGGACCATATCGCATACGAATAGAAAATAGAAAAAGAAAAGATCCTGAAGAGAAAGTTTTGCAAAACTGCTTTGGGATCTTTTATGTGATAATATTGATAAAGGAAATGAAATTACGAAGGGGAGAAAAAAGCTATGAATTATACATACATTGTAAAATGCAATGACGGAACCTTTTATACCGGCTGGACAAACGATCTTACCCGACGCATGGAGGCACATAATCAGGGCAGGGGTGCGAAGTATACAAAGGCGAGACGACCGGTCACACTCATCTATTATGAGGCATTTGAAACAAAAGAAGAAGCGATGAAAAGGGAATATGCGATAAAGCGGCTGAGCCGGAAGGAAAAAGAAGAACTGATCCGATGATAGGGTTGGTTCTTTCTTATTTTCCAATGGAAAAAGACAAAAGATGCTGAAAGATGTCGGAGCTTTTCACAGAATGAACACATAACTGTCACAGAATCAACGAGTTTCTTTTATAGAATAAAAAAATCAGAGCGTGTTTTTGGCAGCAGTATAAAAAGTATTCCGTAATGGATGCGGAAATCATTCAGGAAAGTCGAAAGCATGATCCAGAGAAACACATTTTGTCGGGAGGGTAAAAAGTTGATAGAAGTTAAAAATCTGGTAAAACGCTATGGCAGTCATCTGGCGGTAGACCATCTCAACTTTACAGTGGAGAGTGGTCAGATCTATGGATTTCTCGGACCAAATGGTGCAGGAAAATCTACAACCATGAATATTATGACGGGATATCTAGGAGCCACGGAAGGAGAAGTGCTCATCAACGGGCATAACATTCTTGAGGAGCCGGAAGCAGCAAAGAAAAGCATCGGGTATCTCCCTGAGATTCCGCCGCTGTATCTGGATATGACTGTAAAAGAATATCTTGATTTTGCAGCAGAATTGAAAAAGGTAAAGAAAAAAGATAGAAAATCAGAAGTGGATCACGTCTTGAAGCTTGTTAAGCTGGAGGAGGTAGAAGGACGTCTGATTAAAAATCTGTCAAAAGGATACAAGCAGAGAGTCGGGCTTGCACAGGCAGTTCTTGGCTTCCCGGAAGTGATCATCTTAGACGAACCTACGGTCGGACTGGATCCGAAACAGATCATTGAGATACGGGAGCTGATCAAGGAACTTTCCAAAAATCATACAATCATTTTGAGTTCCCACATTCTGGCGGAAGTGCAGGCGGTCTGTGATTATGTCATGATCATTGCGCATGGAAAGCTGGTAGCAAGTGACACTCCTGAGAATCTGGAGCGGCTTTTAAATGGTTCTGAAACGATTGAACTGACAGCCAAAGCAGAAGAGACAAGAGTAAGAGAGATTCTTAGCAAAATAGAGGAGATTGAAACGGTAGACTATAAGGAACAACAGGATGGAACGGCGGATATTTTTATCAAGACCGTAGATCAGACAGATATTAGGGAGAAAATCTTCCACACATTTGCAGAGGAACATTGTGCACTACTGAAGTTGAATCTGTCAAGAATCACATTGGAAGATGTCTTCTTAAAACTGACGCAGGAGGAAACAGGAGACTCCGAGCAGAAGAAATTGGGCTTTCATACTGGGAAGTTTGACAGCAAGCCCGACACGGAATCTGATATAGAGATTCCGGAAGAGCCGAGCGTTTCTACGAATGAGGAAGGAGGAGAAGAAGATGAAAGCGATTTATAAGAGAGAATTAAAATCCTATTTCGATTCTATGATCGGGTATGTATTTATAGCGTTTCTTGTAGCGATCACCGGAATTTATTTCATGGTGTATAATCTGAATATGGGATATCCATATTTTTCTTATGCGCTAAACTCTATACTTTTTATTATGCTGGTGGCAGTCCCGGTACTTACGATGAAATGCTTTGCGGAGGAGAAGAAAAGCAGAACAGATCAACTTCTTTTGACAGCTCCGGTAAGTCTTAGTCAGATTGTGCTTGGAAAATATTTTGCAATGGTTACAGTTTTTGCGGTTCCATGTGCAATCTATGCAGTATTTCCACTGATCATCGAAAGCCAGGGAGAAGCACATATCGGCATTGATTACATGGCAATTCTGGCATTTTTCCTTCTTGGATGTGTTTATATTGCAATTGGAATGTTTTTATCTGCGCTGACAGAGAGCCAGATCATTGCTGCAATCAGCACATTTGGGGTACTTCTCATTCTGTATTTGTGGGAAGGACTTGTTGACTTCCTGCCGACGTCGGCGATGGGAGGTCTGATCGGGATTCTCGTGATTCTGACAGTTCTGGTCATCGGTATTTATCAGATGACGAAAAACTGGGTGATTGCAGCAGGCGTGGAAGTGTTAGGCGCTGCCGCAGCAATTGGAACATATTTTGCAAAATCCAGTCTGTTTGATAACCTGCTTCCAGATCTGTTTGGAAAATTTATTCTGACAGAGCCATTTACAAACATTGCATTTACTCATATTGTTGACATCAGCGGAATGATACTCTATTTTTCTTTGATTTTCCTATGTGTCTTTCTGACCGTGCAGACAATTCAGAAAAGGCGTTGGAGTTAGGAGGGCAGTATTGTGGAGAAATTGAAAAAACTATTTGGAACGATTCATACGAAACGAGGTGCGTACAGTCTGGGGCTGACAGCGGTTGCAGTTGCTGTGGTAATCGTGATTAATCTCGTCGCAGGAAGACTCCCGGAGTCTGTGAGAAATATTGACATCAGCGATAATCAAATCTATGAAATCACAGATACATCGAAAAAGATGCTGAAAAAGCTGGATAAAAAAGTAGAAATAAAAGTATTGGCGGAGAAATCTTCGACAGATGAAAGAATCAAAACATTTTTAAGTAAATATGTCGCATTGTCGGGGAAAATTTCTGTTGAGTGGATCGATCCGGTACTTCATCCTGCGGCACTGACTGAGTATGATACATCTTCAAATACAATCGTGGTATCCTGTCCGGATACAGAAAAGACAACAACGATTTCATTTACAGACATCATCGTCTATGATCAGTCTTCTTACTATATGACTGGTCAGATGCAGGAGTCACAATTTGATGCGGAGGGACAGCTCACAAGCGCAGTCAATTATGTGACAAGTGAAGAGACAAAGAAAATTTACCGGACGAGTGGACATGGAGAAAGTACAGTATCTACCAGTCTGTCAGAACTGTTTGAGAAGGCAAATTTATCGATGGAAGAGCTAAATCTGCTGATGAACAGTGAAATTCCGGAAGACTGTGATCTTTTGTTTATGTATGCACCGACCACGGATATTACAGAAGATGAAAAAAATACACTTTCTGAGTATTTGAAAAACGGTGGAAAAATGATGTTGATCTCTGGTGCAGAAGATCAGGAGACACCAAATCTTGATGCATTTATGGAAGAATACGGACTTCAGATGGCAGATGGGTATATTGCAGATACGGAGCGTGCGTACCAGGGAAATCCATATTCATTCTTCCCGGAAATCAATGCTTCTGGAGAACTTGGGGAAGGAATGTCAAGCAATATGGTGCTGCTTTTGAATGCACGTGGAATGGTTGAGACAGATCCGGCAAGAGATACGATCAGTGTTACTCCATTCATGACAACTTCTGAGAATGGATTTGCGGTAACGGAGGATAAACAGGAGCAGGGAGAATATATTCTTGGTGCAGTGGAGACAGAGGATGAGGGAAGACTGACGGTGATCTCAGCGCCGATGATGATCGATAGCCAGCTGACAGATGCTTTTACAACTGTAGAAAACCTCAAATTGTTTATGAATGCAGTGACAAGTAATTTTGATGATGTAGAAAATACAGCGATTGAGCCAAAGAGTCTTGCAGTGACCTATAATACCGTACAGTATGCCGGAGGATTCAGCCTGCTGATGATCTTTGGAGTGCCGGCGATCATTCTGATCTCTGGATTTGCAAGATGGATGAAACGAAGAAAGGCATAGCAGGAGGGCGTATATGAAGAAACATAGATCACTATTGATTTTGACTGGCGCCCTGGCAGTGCTTGTCATTGTTTATCTGGGACTTGGAAGTTACAATCGAAAACAGGAACAGAAGGAAGCAGAGACCGCTGAGGCGAATACCGTTACCGTGACAGATATTTCGGATCTCCAGGAGATTTCTTATCAGTATGAGGGAAATGATTTTGCATTTGCAAAGAATGAAGATGTGTGGTATTACACAAAAGACAAGGAGTTTCCAGTTGCACAAAGCTATATTGATGCGATGGCAACAGCCTTTGGAAATCTTACAGCAGTGAGGGAACTAAAAGAGACAGATCAGCTTTCCGATTACGGTCTGGAAAACCCGAAATACACAATCCATTTGAAAGATAGTGAAGGGACAGAGACTACACTTTACTTTGGAAATGCAGTGGAGGAAAATTATTATATGACTCTGAATGATAAAGAAAAAGTGTACACCGTCTCTGGGACGAGTTTGGACACAATTTCTTATGAATGGAATGACTTCCTTCAGAAAGAAACACTGCCAAGTATTGGAAGTGCAAACTTGAAGCAAGTGACGATCACAGAAAATGGCAATCAGACCGTATACGATTCCAAAGAGGAGAGCCAGAAAGAAGATTTGGCAGCGATTGCCGGAGGATTCGGAGCAGCATCATTTGGAACTTGTGTGGAATATGCGGTGAAAGATGAAAAATTGGCATCGTATGGATTAGAGGAAAATGAAAAGATCAAAATCGAGGCAGTGTATGAAGACGATGATAAGAAAGAGCAGACACTTACATTGAATATTGGTAAGTTGGATGAGAGCGGATCATATTACTATGTGCAGCTAGATGGATCTAAGATGGTTTACCAGATGGGAAAAGAAGTCGTAGAGAATATGCTGAACAAAGGAGAATAAAAGATGAAAAGAAGACTGAAAGCTTGGAAGAAAGTTTCCGGTCTTCTTTTTTGTGAAAAAATAGTGAGGATGAGATATACAATATGTTTTAGGAAAACGGAGATAAGGATTAAAAATTGGTAAAAGCGCACAAAAAAAGAGCTTTCGTTTTATAAAATTCGTGAATTGACGGGAAAATGCATGGAGTATATAATACAAGTATACAATGTAAGTGCTTACAAAGAAATTTATTCTATTATCATTAGAATATTTATTTTTTTATCAGAAAATGTAAACGCTTACAAATGAGAACGAAAAATAAAGAGGAGAAAGGAAGAAAGCAATGAAAAAGAAATGGATAGCAGTTTTACTTGCAGCAACAATGGTGTTTGGAGCAACAGCATGTTCTTCTGGAAATGAAGAGAAGAAAGACAGTAAGAAAGAGGCTGATAGTGGCGAGATTGAGCCATGTACAATTAATTTTAAATACTGGGCAGATAATACGGAATATTCTCAGTTGATGCAGGAGATTATTGAAAAATTTAATAAGGAAAATGAAAAAGGGATTGAAGTAGTCGGAGAGGAAGTACCATGGGATGGAGGAGCCTACTCAGAGAACCTATTTAATGCATGTATGGGAGGAGGATCACCTGATGTAGCGACATGGAAGCTGACATCTACACCACTGTTTGTGAACAACGATTTGCTTACTGATCTGACTCCATATATTGATAAATGGGAAGATAAGGATGATATTCCAGAGAATATTTATAATATCATGAAAGAGGCAGGTGGATCGGAAGAAGAAATGTATGTAATGCCTTGGAATGTTCAAGTGTTATATGTTTACTATAGACCATCTATTTTTGAAAAAGCAGGAGTGGAAGTACCGAAAACTTACGATGAATTTTTGGAAGCAATTAAAAAATGTACGATGGATACAGATGGGGACGGAGAGACAGATGTTTATGGATTCGGAATGAGAGGAGCAAAAGGTGGTCAGGAACCATGGGGAAGCTTCATTTACGGAGAAGGCGGAGATTTTGAAAATCTGACAAGCAAAGAATCGGTAAAAGGTATGCAGGACTTTATTGATCTGTATGAAAATGGGTATGTTCCGCCGACAGCAGTCAGTGATGGTTTCCAAGAGACAGTTGCAAACTTCCAGTCAGGTCTTACTGCAATGTTTATCCATCATACTGGCTCTTCTGCAAATATGGAAGAGGTGCTTGGAGATGATGTAGCAGCATTTCCATTCCCGGCAGGCGAGGGCCAGTGGACTTCTATGGGTGATACGGAAACTGTAATTTTTGAGAGCTGTGAAAATAAAGCAGCGGCATTTGAATGGGTATCTTATCTTGCAACAGGGGAAGGACAGAAGATGTGGTGTGAAGGAACTGGGCAGGTACCAGTAAGTCAGACTGTACAGCAAGGAGAGTACTTCCAAAATAACAAATTTATGAAGGCTTCTATTGAGGGAATGGATTATGCGGGAATCATTCCGATTAAGGATACGACAACAGAGTGGATTTCGACAGTATGGCCAAGTACAGTAGGGCAGGCACTTACAGGAGAGATTAGTGCGAAAGAATGTATGGAGATCTTGCAGGAAGAACTTTATAAATAGGAAATGATACAACACAAGCGATAGATATTAAAAAATTAAAGGAGTGGAGAAGAAATGGTAAAGAAAAAGAGTATTTATCCATATCTGTTAGTGGCTCCTGCATTGCTCATTATTTTGTGTGTAGTTTTCATCCCGGTCGTGAATGCGATTGGGATGAGCTTCCAAAGTTATGATCTTAGAAGACCGCAAGATATTCAGTTTATCGGACTACAGAATTATGTAGAGGCATTTCAAGATAAATTGTTTTGGCGGGCACTTGGGAAAACAGTAATTTGGGTAGTGGCAGGTGTAGGATTTCAGTTTCTATTTGGATTTATTTTGGCACTTTTGTTGAACAAGAAATTTAGGGGACGTGGCGTGGTTCGAGCAGTCAGTTTGATTCCATGGGTAACGCCGGGAGTGCTAATCGGTTTGATGTGGAGATGGATGTATGATGGAAATTTTGGAGTGATCAATGATCTTTTAAAAAAGATGCATTTGATTACAGAGAACATTCCATTTCTTTCTCAGACAAACACTGCATTTCCAAGTGTAATTTTGACAATTGTCTGGCAGGGAATCCCATTTTTTGCACTAATGATTCTTGCAGGATTGCAGGGGATTCCAGAAGAATTATATGAGGCAGCTGATATTGATGGAGCTACGAGACTACAAAAATTGTTTCGGATCACAATTCCTTCTATTAAAAATACAATTTACATTACTGCGCTGCTTAGAATCATTTGGGTTGCCAATTCGGTGGATGTCATTTTCAATATGACAGAAGGTGGACCGGCGTATTCGAGTCAGACACTGAGCGTATATATTTTTAATAAAGGAAACGCATTAAATCTTGGATATGCCTCGGCAATGGCAATTCTGCTGGCATTGGTGCTTTCGGTTGTGGCAATTCCATACTTGATATCAACATTCAGAGAGGAGGATGCATAGGATGAAGAGCAGAGAAACATTTCTCAGACGACTGTTTACATTATATATCCCATTGCTTTTGATTCTGCTTTTTATTTTGTTTCCTTTTTACTGGACGTTTATTACATCCATAAAGCCAGAAGCAGAATTGTATGGTGCAGTTACATACTGGCCGAAAGCGATTGTATGGGATTCTTATAAGAATTTGTTTACGACAACGGTAAACTTTTTAGATGCAATGAAGAACAGCTTTGTTGTTGCAGCGGCTACAACAATCGTATCACTTACAACATCAACACTGGCGGCATATGCTTTTTCAAGATATCGCTTCGCGGGAAGGCGTGCGATGATGGCATTATTTTTAAGCAACAATATGTTTCCGACTGTGTTACTTTTGATTCCATTGTACTCTATTATGAGAAAGATGGGACTTCTGTACACACCAGGTTCATTGATTCTGGCTTATACAACATTTACAATTCCATTTTCCGTATGGCTTCTGAATGGATTTTTAAATGATCTTCCGCTGACTTTGGAGGAGGCTGCATTGGTCGATGGATGTAATCGGAGAACAGCATTTTCAAAGATTATTCTGCCGATTCTAGGTCCGTGTCTTGTAGCAACAGGTGTATATATTTTTATGACCTCATGGAATGAATATACATTTGCAGTAATGTTCACTAATACACAGACAAGAACGATTCCAGTGGCATTGAAAAGTTTGATTGGGCAGCTAGGAGTACAGTGGGATCTTCTGACAGCAGGCGGAATTATTACAATCATCCCGGTATGTATTATGTTCTTCTTTGCACAGAAAAGATTAGTAGAAGGACTGACAGCGGGAGCAGTAAAGGGTTAACATGGTTGAAAAATAAAGGAGGAAGAAAGAAATGAACTATGAACAAAAAGCAAAAGAGTTAAGGGCAGAGATTTTGAAAATGTTATTTGCCTGCCAGTCAGGACACCCGGGAGGATCGCTGTCTTGCACAGAGATGCTGATGTCACTCTATTATGAAGTGATGAATATTGATCCGAAAAATCCTCAAAAAGAAGATAGAGATCGTTTTGTACTGAGTAAAGGACATGCATGTCCAACGCTTTATGCAATTCTTGCAGATTTAGGATATTTTCCGAAGGAAGATTTGGCAGGATTGAGGCAGATTGACAGTCATCTGCAAGGACATCCGGATTGTAATAAGACGCCTGGGGTAGATATGAATACAGGATCACTCGGACAGGGAATCGCGCTTGCCATGGGACTTGCGCTTGCGGCAAAACATGCAAAAGCAGATTATAAAGTTTATACTGTAGTCGGTGATGGAGAATGTCAGGAAGGACTTGTGTGGGAAGCTGCAATGGCGGCGGCACATTATAAATTGGACAACTTTACAGTGATGCTTGATTATAACAAGTTGCAGATTGACGGAAATAATGACGAAGTCATGGGACTTGGAAATATTACAGAGAAGTTCAGAGCATTTGGGTTTGAGTGCTTTGAAGTAGATGGACACAATATAAAAGAGATTACAGAGGCACTGAAGGTTCCGGTTAGTGGAAAGCCGAAATTCATTTGCTGTAATACCGTCAAAGGAAAAGGTGTTTCCTTTATGGAAAATCAAGTGGGATGGCATGGAAGACCGATGACAGAAGAAGAATTTCAAATTGCAATGAAAGAATTGGAGGCGTAAAAAATGGGAAAATCACTGAGAGTTGCTTACGGAGAAGCATTAGTAAAACTGGGTGCAAAAAATGAAAAAGTAGTAGCTTTGGATGCGGATCTTGCACACGCAACGATGTCTGCAACATTTGCAGCAGCATATCCGGATCGCTTTTATAATATGGGAATTGCCGAAGCCAATATGATGTGCGCGGCAGCAGGATTTGCGCATACGGGGTATATACCGTTTGCAAGTACATTTGCGCTGTTCGGTTCTGGAAGGGCATACGAACAGATTAGAAATTCTATCTGTTATACAAATGCAAATGTAAAATTTGCATTCTCACATTCAGGATTATCTGTTGGAGAAGATGGAGGAAGTCATCAGTCAATTGAAGACATTGCATTGATGCGAGAGATGCCGAATATGACAGTTTTTGTTCCTTGTGATCCAAAAGAGACGGAGAAGGCGGTTATGGCAGCTGCGGAGATTGATGGACCAGTTTATATTCGTGTGGCAAGACCGGTATGTGAGGATATTACAGAGGAAGATACTCCATTTATTCCGGGAAAGGCGAATATTATGCGAGACGGAAACGATGTCTGTATTATCACAGCAGGTCTGATGGTTCCAATCGCTCTGAAGGCAGCAGAAGAATTGGAAAAAGAAGGTATCTCAGCAGCAGTTGTAAATATGCATACGATCAAACCGATTGATACAGAAATCATTTTAGAAATGAATAAGAAATGCAAAGGAATTGTGACAGCTGAGGAACATTCTGTGATCGGAGGCTTAGGTTCTGCAGTTGCAGAGGTGCTTGCAGGCAATGCAGGGGCAAAATTTGAAAGAGTGGGAATCCAGGATAAATTTGGTAAATCTGGAAAACCGGATCAGCTTTTTGCAGCATATGGTCTGACTGCAGAAAATATTATAGAAAAATGTAAAGCAACACTAGCATAGCAAACCGTTTTAAAGATTGGAGGAAGAGGAAAATGAAAATAGAAAATTATGCATTTGAAGGCGAAGGAATGCAGAGGGTATTTGAAAATGAAAAGTGGACAGTAGGGATCAAGAACTGGAAACCGGCAAATGATATTACTGGGATTGATTGTCTGGAACGACACAACAAAACAGATGAGTTATTCGTTCTTGTGGAAGGTTCTTGTACACTGATTTATGCAAATGAAACAGAGAGTGGATTGGAGCTTGGAGCTGTAAAAATGGAGCCGGATAAGGTTTATAATATTCCTGCAACGCTGTGGCATAATACAGTTACCTGTAAAGATACGAAAATGATCCTGATTGAAGATTCCAACACATCTATGGAAAACAGTGATATTCTTGCGTTAAATGAAAGTCAGATCGCCAAAGTAAAGGAACTTGTATAGGCGGACTGTAGACGGAGGTGTGAGGAAATGAAATTTTTTATTGACACAGCAAAAGTAGAAGACATTAAAAAAGCAAGTGATATGGGGGTCATTTGTGGGGTGACAACAAATCCGTCATTGATTGCTAAGGAAGGACGCGTATTTGAAGAAGTGATTCGGGAAATCACAGCAATTGTAGATGGTCCAATCAGCGGAGAAGTAAAAGCAACAACGACGGATGCAGAAGGAATGATTGCAGAAGGAAAGAGCATTGCAGCGATTCATCCGAATATGGTCGTAAAAATTCCGATGACCGCGGAAGGTTTGAAAGCATGTAAAGTATTGGCTGAGGAAGGTATCAAGGTAAATATGACATTAATCTTCACAGCCAATCAGGCACTCTTAGCAGCAAGAGCAGGAGCTGCTTATGTTTCGCCGTTCTTAGGAAGATTGGATGATATTTCGGTACGAGGGATTGATCTGATCCGGGAGATTTCAGAGATGTTTTCTATTGCAGATCTGGATACAGAGATCATTGCAGCAAGTGTACGTAACCCTATCCATGTGACAGACTGTGCGCTTGCAGGTGCTGATATTGCAACGGTACCGTATAAGGTCATTGAGCAGATGATCAAACACCCACTTACAGATCAGGGAATTGAGAAATTTCAGGCAGATTACAGAGCTGTTTTTGGTGAGTAAAATTAGAGGAAGGGGAAAGTGTTCATGAAACAATTTATGGATAAAGAGTTTTTGTTATCAACAGAAACTGCACAGAATCTATTTCATAAGTATGCAGAAACAACACCTGTGCTGGATTATCATTGCCATATCGCTCCAAAAGAAATTGCAGAAGATAGAAAATTTGAAAATATCACACAGGTATGGCTGGGTGGAGATCATTATAAATGGCGTCAGATGCGGTCAAATGGTATTGATGAGTACTATATTACGGGAGATGCCACAGACAGAGAAAAGTTTCAGAAATGGGCAGAGACTTTGGAGAAAGCGATTGGCAATCCGCTGTACCACTGGAGTCACTTAGAGCTGCAGAGATATTTTGGATATACTGGAGCGCTAAACGGAGAAACGGCAGAGGAAGTCTGGAATCTGTGTAATAAAAAATTGCAGGAAGATTCGATGAGTGTAAGAAACATTATCAGACAGTCCAATGTAAAATTAATTTGTACAACAGATGATCCGATTGATTCATTGGAATGGCATAAGGTCATAGCAGAAGATGAAGAGTTTGATGTACAGGTCCTCCCGGCATGGCGTCCAGATAAGGCAATGAATATTGAAAAACCAGATTATTTGGATTATCTAAAAAAACTGGAGGAAGTTAGTCAGAGAGAGATCAAGACATTTGAGGATTTGAAAGAAGCGCTGAAAGTAAGGATGGAGCATTTTGCGTCCTATGGCTGCAGAGCATCCGATCATGCATTGGAATTTGTGATGTACAGACCTGTTTCCGATGAGGAACTAGAACAAATCTTTGCGAAAAGAATGAGAGGAGAATTGGTTTCTAAGGAGGAAGAACTAAAGTATAAAACAGCATTTATGCTTTTTGTCGGAAGAGAATATCACAAGCGTGGATGGGCAATGCAGTTACATTATGGATGTAAGCGAGATAACAATATCCTTCGATATCAGGAGCTTGGTCCAGATACTGGATATGATTGCATTAACAATTATGCGCCGTCTTCGGAAATGGCTGACTTTCTAAATGCACTGAATCAGACAGATGAACTTCCGAAAACAATTATTTATAGTTTAAATCCAAATGATAATGCTGCGATCGGAACGATTCTTGGATGCTTTCAAGATCAGAGCGCAGTTGGAAAAGTTCAACAGGGATCAGCATGGTGGTTTAACGATCACAAGACAGGAATGACAGAACAAATGACATCTCTGGCAAATCTTGGTCTGCTTGGGAATTTTATTGGAATGCTTACAGATTCCAGAAGTTTTCTTTCTTATACCAGACATGAATATTTTAGACGAATCTTGTGTGAAATGATTGGAAATTGGGTAGAAAATGGAGAATATCCAGCCGATGAACAGAGACTTGGAAAAATGATAGCAGATATCTCTTACAACAATGCAGTAAACTATTTTGGATTTGATCTGCCTTTGACATATGAGAAATAAAGAATTGTCGTAAACAGAGATACATTTCTTTTGATATGCGCTCTTTCAAGAAGACGAGTAGAAACAAAAGCTTGTCATCTGAAAGAGCGTATATTTTTATGTTAGTTATAGATTAGCTATAGAGATTATCTTAATAGGAACACATACATCACGATAAAGTGGCAGACACTTCCGCCCATCACAAATAGATGAAAGATCTCATGACTTCCGAAGTTCTTATGTTTGTTGTTGAAGATTGGAAGTTTCAGTGCGTAAATAATTCCTCCGATGGTATAGACGATTCCGCCGGCTAAAAGCCATCCAAATCCACCTGGGGACATTGTGTCAAGAAGTTTTGTGAATGCCAAAACGCAGGTCCATCCCATTCCGATATAAAGAACCGAGGAGAACCATTTCGGACAGTTTACCCAAAACGCTTTCACAAGGATTCCGAGAATTGCAATACCCCACACGATTGTAAGCATGGTATAGCCGATAGGTCCTTTTAAGGTGATCAGGCAGATGGGTGTGTAGCTTCCTGCAATCAGCACAGAGATCATCATATGGTCAAATTTTTTCAGACGCTTATTCACTTTCTCGGAAATATCAAGGGAGTGATATAAGGTGCTTGCGGTATATAATAAGATCATACTTCCAATGAAGATTGCGAGGGAGATCACATAGATGGGATCTCCTTTGTGAGTTGCTTTTATCAACAATGGTGTTGCGGAAAAGATAGCCATCAGCATTGCGATAAAATGAGTAATCGCGCTTCCGGGATCTTTTAAATGTCTTTGTTTCATAAGAATGCCTCCTGATCAATGATGAATAAAACGATAAGTAGTTTTAAATACTACATTAAGTATATGTTGATATTACTACTTCTATTACAAAAATGCAAGAGGAAAAGAAAAAGATAGACAAAATTCAGAGCATCTGTTATGATGGAAGACGTGTACTTTATGAGTGGGGTTGCTGCAAAGTTCATTTTGCACCAGCCTCATTTTTATGGACAGAAATAGCATGTAGGAAATATTAGTCATAAATTACTTTTCAATAAAGTATGAATGACAGGATAGATAAATACAGAAAGAACGGAAAGGAAACAAATAATGGAAACATTAAGATTTGAAGAGCTTGGAATCTGCCCGGAGATTCAAAAAGCAGTAAAACATATGGGATTTGAGGAGGCTTCTCCGATTCAGAGTAAAGCCATCCCGGTTATGATGACAGGAAAAGATATCATCGGACAGGCACAGACAGGAACAGGAAAGACAGCCGCATTTGGAATTCCGATGCTGGAAAAAATTGATCCGAAGAACAAGAAATTACAGGGAATCGTTCTCTGCCCGACAAGAGAACTTGCAATTCAGGTGGCGGAGGAAATCCGGAATCTGGCAAAGTATATGCATGGAATCAAAGTACTTCCAATTTATGGAGGGCAGGAAATTGTAAAGCAGATTCGTTCCTTGAAGAGTGGAACACAGCTGATCATCGGAACCCCGGGACGTGTGATGGACCACATGAGAAGAAAGACAATTAAAATGGAGCAGGTGCATACGGTTATCTTAGATGAGGCGGATGAGATGCTGAATATGGGATTCCGTGAGGATATCGAGACGATTCTGGAAGGAGTTCCAGAGGAGCGGCAGACCGTATTATTTTCCGCAACGATGCCGAAGGCAATTATGGAGATTACGAAGAAATTCCAGAAGAATGCGGAAGTGATCAAAGTGACGAAAAAGGAACTGACTGTGCCGAATATTGAACAGTTTTACTATGAGGTAAAACCGAAGAATAAGGAAGAAGTGCTGACACGTCTACTTGACATTTATACACCGAAACTTTCTGTGATATTCTGTAATACGAAGAAGCAGGTAGATCTGCTTGTAACTGCACTTTTAGGGCGCGGATACTTTGCAGCAGGACTTCACGGAGATATGAAGCAGGCACAGAGAGACCGTGTAATGCAGGGATTTAGAAGTGGAAAGACAGATATCCTTGTAGCGACAGATGTGGCTGCAAGAGGAATTGATGTCGATGAAGTGGAGGCGGTATTTAACTATGATCTGCCACAGGATGAAGAGTATTATGTACACCGGATCGGAAGAACCGGACGAGCAGGAAGAGTTGGACGTTCTTTTTCTTTTGTCTCCGGGAAAGAAGTATATAAATTGAAAGAAATCCAGCGTTACTGCAAGACAAAGATTTACGCGCAGAAAGTACCGTCATTGAACGATGTCGCAAATACAAAGATTGACAATGTATTGGAAGAGATTGAGAAGATGATCGAAAAAGAAGATCTGACCATGATGATCAATGCAATCGAGGAGAAAGTCAATGATTCTGACTATACAGCAATGGATATGGCAGCCGCATTTTTAAAATTGTACACCGGAATGAAAGATGAAAATGAATCGGAAGATGAATTTGACTTCGGAGATACCGGAGCGGAAGAGCCGGGAATGGTCCGACTGTTCATCAATATTGGGAAGAAGCAGAAAGCAAGACCGGGAGACATTCTCGGAGCGCTTGCAGGAGAAAGTGGAATGCCTGGAAAACTGATCGGAACGATCGATATGTTTGATAAATATACATTTGTAGAAGTGCCGAGAGAGTATGCAAGAGATGTTCTTCACGCAATGCAGAATGTGAAGATCAAAGGAAAATCCATTGCGATCGAGCCGGCAAATCAAAAGTAAAAAATAAGAACAAAAAGTAATAGGAAAAAATTAAGAAGAATGCGGAAATCTAATGATTCAGAATTAATGAATTCATATCCCGGTAATCTTTCGGGGAGATTCCGTATTCTTTTTTAAATGCCCGGTAAAAACTGGAGTAATCCCGAAATCCGAACAGCTGGTAGATTTCAGTAATGCTCATATTTCCAAGAATTGCCTCCCGGCACTGGTCTAACCGTTTTTTGGTGATGTACTGGTGCACGGAGATTCCGATACTGTCTTTAAAGATATGGGCGATATGATACTTACTTACATAAAATTCTCTCGCAAGGCGATCCAGCGACAGGTCTTCATTGAGATGCTCTTCAATATACTGCGAGATGTTCTGGTACAGGGCAAGTCCTTCGTGTTGTCTTGCAGGATGCAGACGTTCGTAGATCATTCGGTTCAGATGAAGGATCAAATCGTTGACGGAGAGCGGAATCTGTGCTTCTTTTCCGAATTTATCCGACTGCATTTCCTCAATGAGGCGAAGTGCTTTGGACTGCACCGCATTGAAGGATACCCGGTCATTGTGGTACAGATAAGTGTGTGTTGCCTGCACATGGTGCATAAGATATACATAATCCGGCGAAATCTGGGCAAGATAATTACAATATTCCTGACTGATCCAGAAGATAAATCTCCGGTAAGGAACTTTAGAACTGTGGATGATCGAGTGGTGGTAAATGTGCGGGGGAATCAGCATAATGTCACCAAATTGAACTGGATAAATATCAGAACCAATCTGGATACTGACATCACCTTCCAGAAAAAAATAGAATTCATAGTAATTGTGAGCATGATTTTCTACTTTTAAGAGAGTTGTGTCACTGTAATAGTAAATCTCAAAATCTTTTGATACCATATGCTGGCGTGTAAGAAACTGTGTGCGGAGTTCTTTCTTCATAGGGCGTCCTTTCTGCTTTTCGGTGAGATTTTTTGGTTTTATTTTGCTATAATACTATAAAACAACAAGAAATGCAATGTATACAACAAATACGCCAATGGTGCTTTTTATTGTTTTTTTGTAAGATGAAGAGAAGAAACGCAAATAAAAGAGGTAATGAAAGGAAACAAGAAAATCATGGAAATGACATTAAGATGGTATGGTTCAAAATTTGATACAGTAACATTACAGCAGATCCGCCAGATTCCGGGTGTGACAGGAGTTATCACAACATTATATGACACAACACCGGGAGAAGTGTGGAGCAGAGAGAGAATCCGCGAGATGAAGGCAGAAGTAGAAGCAGCAGGTCTTCATGTAGCAGGTATTGAAAGTGTCAATGTACACGATGCAATCAAGACAGGTGCGGCAGACAGAGATAAATACATCGATAATTACATTGAGACACTGGAAAATCTCGGACAGGAAGATATTCATCTTGTATGTTATAACTTCATGCCGGTATTTGACTGGACAAGAACAGAGCTTGCAAGAATGAGACCAGATGGATCTACAGTACTTGCATATACACAGGAAGCAGTAGATGCAATCAATCCGGAAAACATGTTTGAGTCAATTGCCGGGGATATGAACGGAACAGTGATGCCGGGATGGGAACCGGAACGTATGGAGAAAGTAAAAGAACTGTTTGAGATGTACAAAGATATTGATGATGAAAAATTATTTGAAAATCTCAAATATTTCCTGGAGAGAATTATGCCGGTATGTGACAAATACGACATTAACATGGCAATTCATCCGGACGATCCTGCATGGAGCGTATTTGGACTTCCTAGAATTATCATCAATAAGACAAATATCTTAAGACTGATGAGTATGGTAGACAACCCGCACAATGGTGTGACATTCTGCTCAGGATCTTATGGAACAAACTTAAAAAATGATCTTCCGGATATGATCCGCTCTCTGAAAGGAAGAATCCATTTTGCACATGTGCGTAACTTAAAATTCAACTCTCCGACAGATTTTGAGGAGGCTGCACACCTTTCTTCTGACGGAACATTTGATATGTATGAAATTATGAAAGCACTCTATGAAATCGGATTTACAGGACCGATCAGACCAGATCACGGTCGTATGATCTGGGGAGAAGTGGCAATGCCTGGATACGGACTGTATGACAGAGCACTTGGAGCAACTTACTTAAACGGACTTTGGGAAGCAATTGAGAAAGGGGCAAAATAGGATGCAGTTAAGCAAAGATGGATTGGAAGATAGAAAACAGTGGGAGGAAAAAGGATATAGACTTCCGCAGTTTGACCGCGAGCAAATGGTGGCTGCCACAAAAGAAGCACCATATTGGGTACACTTTGGAGCAGGGAATCTTTTCCGTGCATTTCAGGCAAATGTGGCACAGAATCTCTTAAATGAAGGAGTGCTTGACAGAGGAATTGTTGTGGCGGAAGGATATGATTATGAAATCGTAGGAAAAATGAACCGCCCACACGATGATTACAGCATTCTTGTGACATTAAAAGCAGACGGCAGTGTAGAGAAAACTGTAGTAGGAAGTGTTGCAGAATCTCTTGCACTGGATTCTGAGAATGAGACAGATTTTGGAAGACTCAAAGAAATCTTCACGACAGATTCTCTTCAGATGGCAAGTTTTACAATTACAGAGAAGGGATACAGCCTTGTAAATGGAAAAGGGGAAACACTTGCAGATGTCGCAGAGGATTTTGTGGCAGGACCTGAGAAGGCAAGAAGTTATATCGGAAAAGTATCTGCACTTTTATATGCAAGATACCAGGCAGGAGAAAAGCCAGTGGCAATGGTAAGTATGGACAACTGTTCCCACAACGGAACGAAGTTATACGATGCAGTCCACACATTTGCAGAGACATGGGTAAAAAATGGAGTTGCTGAGGCTGGATTTGTAGCTTACATCGAAAATCCTGACAAAGTTTCTTTCCCGTGGACTATGATTGATAAGATTACTCCTCGTCCGGACAGTTCTGTGGAAGAAATCTTAAAAAATGATGGGGTGGAAGAACTCGAGCCGGTGATCACTTCAAAGAATTCTTATGTGGCGCCGTTTGTCAATGCAGAAGAGTGTGAGTACCTTGTCATTGAAGACAGATTCCCGAACGGAAGACCGGAACTGGAAAAAGGCGGACTGATGTTTACAACACGCGAGACTGTAGACAAGGTAGAAAAGATGAAAGTCTGCACTTGCTTAAATCCGCTTCACACAACACTGGCAGTGTTTGGATGTCTGCTCGGATATGACTTGATTTCTAAAGAAATGAAAGATGAAGTATTAAAGAAACTTGTAGAGGGAATCGGATATGTGGAAGGACTTCCGGTTGTAGTAAATCCGGGGATCCTTGACCCGAAAGAATTTATTGATACGGTTTTAAATGTGCGTATTCCAAATCCGTTTATGCCGGATACTCCACAGAGAATCGCAACAGATACTTCTCAGAAGCTTGCGATCCGTTTCGGTGAGACGATCAAAGCATATGAGGCAGGTGAGAGCTTAAATACAGCAGATCTGAAACTGATTCCACTTGTATTTGCAGGATGGCTCCGTTATCTGATGGGTGTGGATGACAATGGAAAAACATTTGACTTAAGCCCAGATCCGCTTCTTGAGACAGTTTGTCCATACGTAGCAGGATTTAAACTCGGAGAAGAGACAGATGTGGAAGCTTCTGTAAGACCGATCTTAGAAAACAAAGCAATTTTTGGTGTGAACTTGTACGAAGTAAACATGGCAGAAACTGTATGTGGTTACTTGAAAGAAATGCTTGCAGGAACCGGTGCAGTGAGAAACACATTGGAAAAATATGTAAGATAAAAGAAAGAGGACTTGGAAGGGGCTTACCCTTTCAAGTCCTTTGTGATTAAGAGGCAAGGCATTCACGCATGACTTCGTAAGCACCTTTTTCTTCTATTTCTTCTAAGTACCGGCATACTTCTGCTTCAAATCCATCCAGTTTGCTGAGGTCTTCGCCCCAGAACTGTTCGTTGGTGCAGACTGCATGTGCAAGATCTTTTGCGCTGTCATTTCTGTGGGCAAAGAAGAAGTCGAGAACAGCCTGATCATCTTTGATCATATATTCGGTGCCGTTTCGCATTCCTACGAGTCCATCTTCGGTCAGTTTTTCTCCGCGGAAGAAGGCAATATAGAATGCAAAAGAAGCAGTGATGCAGGAAGGCAGCTTTCCAGTTTCTTTGAGGTATCCTTTCAGAGAAGGCATAACTCGGGCTTTCCACTTTGATGTGGAGTTCAGCGAGATAGAAAGGAGCGCATGATCAATAAATGGATTGCGGAATCGCTCTGTCACAGATGCGGCGAATTCTTCCAGTTCTTCCTTTGGCAGAGTTAATGTAGGAATGATTTCCTCGTAAATTGTTTTATTCATAAACTTCTGAATGACTTCATCTTCCATACAGTCACGCACGATGTCCTGTCCGGCAAGGTAGGCACCCAGAACGAAGGAAGTGTGTGCACCGTTGAGAATGCGCACCTTGCGCTGCTTGTAAGGTTTATGATCATCGGTGATTAGGACAGGGAGACCTGCTTCTTCAAATGGAAGCTCTTTTTTCAGAGACTGTGGTCCTTCAATAACCCAGAATCCAAAGATTTCTCCGGTATCGATCAACTGATCGATGTAGCCGTTTTCCTTGTTGATCTCGTCTGCCTCAGCTCTCGGATATCCGGTTACAATCCGGTCTACCAATGTGGAGCAGAAGAGATTTTCCCGGCGGATCCAGTTAGAGAAGTCCTCACCGAGATTCCACTGTGCTGCATAATTTAGTACACATTTCTCCAGTTCTTTTCCATTATTATCGATCAGTTCACATGCAAGGATTACAAATCCTTTTCCTGTTTCTGTACCAAATTTCTGGAATCTACGGTATAAGAACTGTGTGAGCTTTGCTGGATAGCTGGAAGCAGGAGAATCTGTGAACTGGCAGGAAGGATCGTAGACGATTCCGGCTTCTGTCGTATTGCAAGCGATGTAACGGAGATCTGGATTCTCTGCGCAGGCAAGCACCTCTTCATAATCTTTGTATGGGTTTAAGCACCTGCTTACGCAGGAGATGACCCGTTTCTGATTTACTTTCTGACCATTCTGAAAGCCACGCAGATAGAGTGTGTAGAGTCCTTCCTGTTCGTTAATCAGATCGGCAAGTCCCGGTGCGATTGGCTGGCACAGGACGACTTTTGACTGGAATCCGGTCTTTTCATTTAAGATGTCAATAAAATAGTCTACAAATGCCCGGAGGAAATTCCCTTCGCCGAACTGGAGCACACGTTCTGGTGCTTCCGGAAGTAGATAGCCGTCATAATTTTGCTCACGTAGAGTCTGGTAACTTAGTTTTTTCATATAAATATCCTCACTTTCTGATTGACATATTGTTTCGTTTTTGATTGCAAAGTCAGGGTGCTCTACAATGTAACGCCCTGTTTAAAGATAGCCATATCATGGAAACCGGCCGCCTCTGATTTTACTTTTTCGCCGGAGGCGATGCGGATGACATAATCAAATAATTGTGCAGCGAGTTCTTCTAAGGAAGAATCTTCTACCATTGCACCACAGTTAAAATCAATCCAGTTTGATTTCTTCTGATAGAGTGCGGAATTGCTGGAAATCTTCATAGTTGGAACAGGGGAGGCAAACGGGGTTCCGCGTCCTGTTGTAAACAGAACAATGTGTGCACCGGAAGCTGCAAGCGCAGTGGAAGCAACCAGATCATTGCCGGGAGCACTTAAAAGATTCAGACCGCGGCGGGAAACCGGTTCTCCATATGCAAGGACTCCTCGAACTGGTGCATGCCCGGATTTCTGGGTACACCCCAGGGATTTGTCTTCTAATGTAGAGATACCACCTTTTTTATTTCCTGGAGATGGATTTTCATAAATCGTCTGTCCGTGCTCCTTGAAGTAATTTTTAAAATTGTTGATCAGACAGACTGTCTGGTTAAATAGTTCTTCGGTTTCACAACGGTTCATCAGCAGTGTCTCTGCGCCAAACATTTCCGGAACTTCCGTAAGGATGGTTGTGCCTCCTTTGGAAATCAGCATGTCAGAAAATGCGCCGACAACAGGATTGGCAGTGATTCCGGAAAGTCCGTCAGAACCTCCGCATTTCATGCCGATGACAAGTTCCCGGCAGCTGATTGGCTCCCGATGAAACTGACTGGCGTAATCAACAAGTTCCTGAATGATATTTAAAGCTTCTTCTATCTCATTTTCACAGTCTTGAGCGACAAGAAAGCGGACACGGTTTTCATCATAATTGCCGATATAGGATTTCAGGACATCAATATTACTGTTTTCACATCCGAGTCCCAGGACAAGGACAGCTCCAGCATTCGGGTGATTGATCAGATCTGCCAGAATCTTCCGGGTATGTTCTTGGTCATCGCCCATCTGTGAGCAGCCGTAAGGATGAGAAAAGGCTAGGATCTCCTCCACCGATCCAGAAATTAGAGACTGTGCCTGTCGTTCAATCGCAGAAGCGACATTATTAACACAGCCAACAGTAGGAATGATCCAGATACCATTGCGGATTCCGACTTTTCCATTTGCTCTGCGGTATCCTTGGAATGTGCGGTCAGCGGAAGAGGGAAGGAGAGTCGCTTGTCTGTCATAAGTATAGGTTAGAAGTTGATCGAGATTTGTATGGATATTATGGGTGTGAACCCAGGAACCTGTCGGAATTTCTTTTGTAGCAGTTCCGATTTGAGCACCATATTTTATAACAGGAGCGCCCTCAGGGAGATTGCAAAGTGCAAATTTATGTCCTTGAGGGATATCTTCTGTCAATAGGAGTGTACCCGAAGGCAGTATTAGTTCTGAATGGGCAGTCAGAGGTTCCAATGCGACTGCAACATTATCACTGGAATGAATTTTTATAAATTTCTGCATAACTCCGTCCTTTCAAAAACAATATTGTAAGCGTTTACATTACCATACGATATTTTGAAAAAACAGTCAACAGAAAATGAAAAAAACTTTATACTTCGTTGAAATACACAAAAAACCATGATAAAAATTGGAAGGAAACACAATGGATTTTCACTTGAATCAAAGAGAAAAAGCGAGTATGATAGAATGAGAATGAAAGAGCTTTCAAAAAGTGAGGAAAGATATAGAAGTATGACAGTGATATGTGGTACAATGAATGAAAGAAAGTTGGTGAAAATATGGATGAATTAAAGAGGGGTAAAATGAATATCTATGATATAGCGAGGCTTTCAGGGGTTTCGATTGCCACGGTTTCAAGAGTGGTAAATGGAAGTCCGAATGTAAGTGAGAAGACAAAAGAAAAAGTGCTTGCAGTTATTAAAAAATCAGAATATACGCCGAACGTATTTGCCCGTGGTCTAGGGTTAAATTCCATGAAGATGATAGGGATTTTGTGTCCGGATATTTCAGATCTTTATATGGCACAGGCAGTTTCTTATCTGGAAAAAAGACTCCATGCATATGGGTATGATTGTATTTTAGGATGTAGCGGGCATGAGCAGAAATCTAAGGAGCATCATACAAAGCTTCTGTTGTCAAAAAGAATTGATACGTTGATCATGGTCGGTTCTACTTATGCAGGAATTGGAAAGGAGCCCAGAGAAACGGAGTATATCCAGGCGGCAGCAAAACAAGTTCCAGTCTTTATGGTAAATGGATATATTCAGGGAGAGAATATTTTTTGCTTCTATGGAGATGATTTTCAAGGGGCATATGATGTAACGACGGCATTGATCCGGAGAGGAAAGAAAAGAATTCTATTTTTGAGTGATTCTCATACATATAGTGCGGAGCAGAAGTTAAAAGGGTATGAAGCTGCTCTCTCAGATGCAGGGTATCCGATTTTAGGAGATTTAAAATTTTATACAAAAAATGATATACATTATATTCAAGATATTTTGCTGGCGCACCGGACCTTAGAATTTGACAGTGTACTGGCATGCAATGACAGTTTGGGAGTAGGAGCATTGAAATACGCAAAGGCGAGAGGAATCAAAGTGCCGGAAGAGTTAAGCGTAACAGGCTATAACAATTCGGGGATGGCCGTATGCAGCGAACCAGAATTAACTTCGGTCGACAATCATTTAGAGCAGATCTGTTATGATACGATTGAAAATATGGTAAAAGTGCTTCAAGGGGAGAACGATGTGGAACAAAATAATAAGATTCCATGCCAGATTGTAAAAAGATGTTCTACAGATTTTTAAAAATTACAGAGGAGTAAGGAATAAGATTGTAAATATTTTTTGAATGTGGTAGTGTATAAAAGAAGATAGAACAGATTCAGGAGGATAAAAGAATGAAAGATCAGAATTGTGCATACTGCGTAGAAGGCGAATTATTAGATGCATTTGGAATTAAGATTTGTGAATTGGAAAGCTCAAAAGTTTACTTATTTAAAGAACAGAGCCACTTAGGACGTGTGATCGTTGCTCATAAGAAACATGTAAGTGAACTGGTAGAATTATCTCAGGAAGAACTTCATTTATATTTTGATGAAGTGGCTAAAGTTGCCAATGTGCTTCACAAATTATTTCAGCCGGAGAAAGTGAACTATGGAGCATATGGAGATACTGGACATCATCTGCACTTCCATCTGGTTCCGAAATATAAAGATGGATATGAGTGGGGCGGTGTATTCGCAATGAATCCGGGAGAAAAGTATCTCACAGAACAAGAATACGCAGAATTAGTAGAAAAGATTAAGAACGAATTATAAAATAGCGGTATCAACTTGCAGAAGATCTGCAAAAGATATGCTCCCTTCGAGGAAGACAAGTGTAATAATAAATACTTATTCCCTGGGAGGGAGCATATTTTATTTAGTTTTTTGGTTGGGATACAAGAAGTCCACTGCGAAGTAGTATTGGTCTGACCGCGTTGTAGATAAATACTACAAGGATGACAGATACAACAGCATTGACAAATGTAGTTGCTGCGCTCCACTTTGCAAGAACTTCTGCCATTTTCTGAGGCTGTCCGAGGATATATTGCTTATAAAAATATCCAACGATCGGATCGGCGATGACATTGAAGCTAAGACCGGCAATCGAGGCGATCAGACTCCACTTAAAGACGTATTTCTTGTCAGTGCTGTCGTTGATCTTTGCAATATGGTGAGCTACAAGACCAACGATAAGCCCAATACATAATTTCAGGAAAAAGGTCTTTGGTGCACCAGTGATATAGATTGGATCCATTAAATCGGCGATGGTCATACCAATCGCGCCAGCCAGCCCGCCATACCAGCCTCCGAGTAACAGTGCACCAAGCACACAGAATGCATTTCCGATGTGAAGGGATGTTGCATCACCGCCAGGCATTGGAATCTTAATCTGTAAAAAAGTAAATGATACGAAGCAGAGAGCCGCCAGTAATGCGGTTTGTGCTAATTTCATAACAGTTTGATTTTTTGTTTTCATATGTCTCATCCTCTCATGTATTTGCCATATTCGATATCGATATGGCGTTTTTATTTCTTTGTAAATCTATCCTAGCACAAGAGTGGTCATGTAAAAATAGCCAGTTTTGCAAAAAACGACCAGTCCAGATGAAAACAAAAGAAAAAGACCAGAAACTTTCTGGCCTCTTTCTATATTATATAAGATAGGGATGATTATGCGAAGTATCTCTTTAATAATCCTTCGAATGCTTTTCCGTGACGAGCTTCGTCTCTTGCCATTTCATGAACTGTATCATGAATAGCATCAAGGTTAGCAGCTTTTGCACGTTTTGCAAGATCAAATTTTCCAGCAGTAGCTCCGTTTTCAGCTTCTACTCTCATTTCAAGGTTTTTCTTTGTGCTGTCTGTAACAACTTCACCTAATAATTCAGCGAATTTAGCAGCGTGTTCTGCTTCTTCCCATGCAGCTTTTTCCCAGTATAAACCGATCTCTGGGTATCCTTCTCTGTGAGCTACTCTTGACATAGCAAGGTACATACCAACTTCTGAACATTCTCCTTCAAAGTTTGCTCTTAAATCTGCAAGAATGTCTTCGCTTACACCCTGAGCAACACCTACAACGTGCTCAGCAGCCCATTCTCTTTCTCCTGTCATTTCTTTGAATTTATCAGCTCCTACATGGCACTGTGGACATTCAGCTGGTGCAGCTTCTCCTTCATAAACATATCCGCATACTGTACATACAAATTTTTTCATAGTTAAGATCTCCTTTTCTTTTACTTTTTATTTTTCAATATCAGTAATAGTTACTGATATTAATTTAGCATAATTAGTTTCTTTTGTCAATGGATATTTGAAAAATTCTTTTGCTAAGACTTTAAAATACAATCTTCACATTTTCCATAAAACATTGTCGTATGAGACTCAATCTGCCCGGCAAAGTTTTTACCGGCAATCTCATTGATATGATCAATGCTTTCCATATCCAGATCCATTACTTTTCCACAACAAGTACATATAAAATGATAGTGTGGAGTCGTTTTACCATCAAATCTGTCACCACCGGAAGGGGTGGGAATCTTCAGAGCATCTCCGGTCTCTGCAAGTAAGTTCAGATTTCTATATACTGTCCCAAGACTGATGTTCGGGAATTCTTCCCGCACATGCATATAGACGGTGTCAGCGGTGGGATGTTCTTCTGTGTGTAACAGATAATTTTTGATGGATTCTCGTTGTCTACTATATTTTAGTGTTGCCAATGGGAATCCCCCTTTCAATAATAGTAATAGTTATTATGATTATAATATAAATTATTCAAAGGGGATTTGTCAAGTAAAAATTTTAGGTAAGCAAAGATATATTATCTAATTTTAATTATAAAAATAATAAAACTCACTTACTCTTGAAGTATAACACGATAAAATGTCTGACACAATATGTTTGGAAGGAATCATAAAAATTTTATATTTAGAATTTTGAAAGGGAGATTTAACAAGTTGGTAACAAAAGCATGATTTCAGGGAAAGTGGGAATACTAAAAAGCGAAAAGAGGAGGAAACTATGAGGGATAGAAGTAGAAAGAAAATAATGGCAGGTCTGATCGCAGTAGAGATTTTGTCGCAAAGTATTCCCTGTATATCTATGGCGGCAGAACACTTACCAAGTGTGGGGGCTGGATTATTAAAGGAGCAGTATTATGAGAAAGAGTTAAAAGAAACAGAGAAAACTGCCATACAGATTGCTGAAGTTACAGCAGATTGTCTCAACGTGCGGAAAGGTCAGGGGACAGACACACAGATTATCGGACAGTTGGAACAAGGTGCCAAAAAGAAAATAGAAGAGAAGCCTCAAAATGGGTGGATTCCAATCGAATATTATGGGGGAAGAGCATATATATCCGATGATTATGTTACGATAAAAGAAAAATATGATACTGTAGAATCAGAAGAAAAGAAAGGGACAGTAGAAGAAAGAGGAAAAAGGGTAGTCGCCTATGCAAAGCAGTTTCTTGGGAATCCATATGTCTGGGGAGGCACAAGTCTGACCGAGGGAGCAGATTGTTCGGGGTTTGTTCAGTCCGTGTATAGAAAATTTGGAGTGAAACTTCCGCGGACAACGTGGGATATGGAAAATGCGGGAATAGAAGTTACTTATGATGAAATTCTTCCGGGAGATTTAATTTTATATGAGGGACATGTTGGTATTTATATAGAAGAGAATCAGATTATTAATGCAATTGATGAGGAGAACGGGATTGGGATCAGTCCGGCATTTTTCACAGATATTATTACAATACGAAGAGTGCTGGAATAAGGAAAATGATGATGAAATGAGGAAAAATGGGTGCAGTATGTGTGAAGCGATTCAGCATACTGTGCCCTATTTTCCTATGCAAAACTTTAAATTGTATAGACATAGGAAAATAGTGGAAAAATAATCATATGCAAAGTGCACAAAGTTGTCGAGGACAAGAGAATTATGAAAAATACTATCAAAATACTGTCCACAAGTTTTCCACACAGGAAACTGGCTAAAATGGTTAAAAATAAAAGTTTTACACCAAGTTATCCACATTATCCACATGAATGAATGTGAATTGTGTGGATTATTATTGTTAAGAAAAGAACGAATGTTTTGGTCAGTTATAATAAAAATCTTCATTTGTCGAAAAAAAATAAAAAACTTGTTGACTTTTGAAAATTCTAAAATTGTATTAAAATGTATAAACAATTAAGTAAGAGTTGATAATTTCAAGGAGTAGTATTATAATCGAAGAGAGAGTATGACATATTTGAAAAAAGGAAGGATAAACGTTCAAATATGTTTCGCGATTAGAGAAATAAAGGAGGAAATAAATATGGCAGCGAAAGTGACAAAAGATATGACAATCGGTGAACTGATCAGAACAAATCCAGAAGTAGCACCAATCCTTATGGAAGTAGGAATGCACTGTCTTGGATGTCCTGCTTCACAGGCTGAAACTCTTGCAGAGGCAGCTATGGTACATGGACTGGATGCAGATCTGTTAGAAGAAAAGATTAATGCTTTCTTAGCAGCAAACAACTAATCAAAGATTTTGCAAATAGAAAAAGCGTCTTGAGCAAGCAGACAGTATACTTGAGAAAGTCTGGCTCAGGACGCTTTTTATTTTTTATCCAATCTGCGGCCGATGATCAACGATGCCATTCCATGATGAAAGGGGATGAGATATCACCTTAAATCTCTGCAAGATGTCTGACTGCATCTGCAGAAATAACAGTCTGACAGTGCTCTTCCAAGTAAGCAAGAACAGCACCGGAGGCTTTTTCAAAAGAACCGTATTCGGATAACATATTACAGATTTTACTAAACTCACTGTTGGTGTGAGCAGATTGTGCTAAGGCTAAAATGAAAATACCGTTTGTTTCATTTTTGTAGAGTGTATTCGCTCCGTGGTACATTGGGTGCAGCAATCTGGCTGCATGGATCACACTGTCTAAATTTGAAAAAGAAAACAGACGGATCGCTGGTTTTGCAGGGACGTCTTTTTTTGTATCTTCTTTTCCCGCAGTTTCTTTTTCAGGAGCTGGTTCTGCAACTGCAGATTTTACTTTATCAAGTAAATCGAGAAACTCGTCAGCGCCTTCTAATTTCTCAAGCATAGCCTGTTTTGTATCGGAATCTTCCAGTGGTGCAAATTTGGAGAAGCGCGTGTCGAGCTCTTCCGGATTATCCACCTTTGTAATGATCAGAACGATAGAATCTGGAGAAGCAGGAATTGCTTCAATCATGAGTGGAATATCATCTGCTTCAAATCCAAATTCACTGGAAGCTTGTTGCATCATGTCATGAAACAGCATCTTTGCTTTCTCGGTACCATAGGCAAGTTCGCTTAATTTCAAATGTCTGGCAGCAAGATCTGCACGTGTCAGAGTACACCGAATCTGGTTGTCATTTATTTTTTCGATCTTCATACATAATCACTTCCTTTTCGTAAACCTGAATACTTACTTTATAATAGTATAAACAAAAAAAAAAAATATGTAAAGAAAATACTTGCAAAGTCAGGAGAAATTATTTATAATGCGGGTATGAGAAGACAGTGTCCCGGTAATTATGTATAAGAGAAAAGGAGGGATACAAAAGCAATATCTTGTGTTGGTGAAAACATTCTCAGGAAAATCTTTCAACAATTCTATTTATTCTAAATTAATTCGATTTTCTAAGTGATTCAGCTAAATTTCAAAACTAAAGCAGTTACAATTACAAATAATCATTTTATAAAATGCACATAATAATTAAAATGTCCATTTGCTGTCTTCTTTTTTCAGCAGAAATCTGTTTTGCGAAGAATATATCACATGCACCCAGGTCTTAGCAAAAAGCGGAGGAAGCCATAATTACCGTTTGGACGGGAAGGAACGAAGTGAATAGTACAGAAGAAAAATACAGACAATTTTTCATAGAGCTGGAAGCATATGAAAAATGCGGGATTCCAATGTCTATGGATGGAGAACCGGCAAGTCCGTTACAGATTGTCAATGCACATATGGCAAAAGAAAGTAATGCATATATGCGGGACTATGTGATGGATGATGAGACTGGAAGCCTAAAAGAACTTCATTTTCAAAAAATAGCAGCAAAATAATACGAATCCCCTCAATGCAGAGTATTAAGAAATTCTTATTATTTTTTGAAAACGAGGAAAGTATGTAGTAATCTGTCGAAAAAAGAAAATGCATATGGTATAATAGGTCAGGTAGGAGGTAGGCTATGGATAGAAGAGAAAATGATCGAAGATATAGAAGCCGGGCGGAAATGCTGCGTGACCGAAGACGAAGAAGAAAGCGGACATGCCTGATTGAGCTTTTGATCGTATTATTTTTTATCATTGTAGTTGTCGCTGTGGCAGGTATATTTGTATGGAAAAAATATGGTCCATCGAAGGTGAAAGCTGATTTGAATGAATATTATGGTGTAGATGCCGCAGAGCAAGCTGCAGTTATTGTGAACAATACGATTCTGGAACAGAAAGGGATTGTGTCTGACGGACAGTTTTATTTACCATATGAGGCGGTACGTCAAGAGATTGACGGTGGATTTTACTGGAACGCAGCCGAAGGCACACTGCGTTATGCGTTGCCGTTAGATCTTGTGGAAGTACCGGCAGAAAGCAAGGAATATACGAACGCAGGTCAGAGGGAATCCAAGGACTATGTAATCGTAAAAAATATCGGGGACCAGACTTATATCGCAGTGGATTTTATTCTGGAGTTTGGGAATGTCACTGCAAAGACTTATAAGAGTCCGAACAGAGTAGTTCTTTTTGACGATTGGGGCAAGGTGAAGACGACAACGGCAAAGAAGGATACGCAGATGCGCTGGCTTGCAGGTGTTAAGAGTGATGTTCTGGCGGAAGTTAAGAAGGGTGACCGTGTATATTTTATAGAAGAGGAAGGTGACTGGAAGAAAGTCCGCACAGAGGATGGGATCATCGGATATATAAAGAGTAGTGCATTAAAGTCTGTGAAGACAGAAACAATCACCTCTTCTTCCAAAGCACCGGAATATACAAGTATGACAAAAGATTATAAGATCAATCTTGCCTGGCATCAGGTTACGAATGAAATAGCAAATGAAACGTTAAGCGAAACGATTGCATCGACACAGGGATTGACAACAATTTCACCTACATGGTTTACAGTTGCCGATACAGTGGGAAATCTGAATTCTATCGCAAGTTCAGCTTATGTGGATACGGCTCATGCAGCGAATCTGGAGGTATGGGCACTTGTGAGGGATTTTGACGGTGGCATCGACTCGCCGGAAGAGACATACCAGTTGTTAAGTTCTTCTTTGGCCAGAAAGACTCTGATCGATAATCTGATGATGCAGGTACAGCAGTATAATATTGATGGAATCAACGTGGATTTTGAGAAAGTTTCTGAGGAATGTGGAGAACATTTTATTGAGTTTATCCGCGAACTTTCTATAGAATGTCGAAGAAATCAAAAAGTTCTGTCGGTAGATAACTATGTGCCGATGGGATTTAATAGTCATTATGAACTGGAGGAACAGGGGAAGGTTGCAGATTATGTCATCATTATGGGATATGATGAACATTATGCCGGCTCGTGGGAGAGCGGTTCAGTGGCTTCTATTGACTATGTGGAAAATGGAATCCGGCAGGCGACAAAGGATGTGTCAGCAGAGAAAGTAATCAATGCAGTCCCATTTTATACAAGATTGTGGGAAGAAGTGCCAAAGACAGAGCAGGAACTTGCCGCGCAGGCTGGAACAGAGCAGGCGCAGTATAAGATGAATGTTACAAGTGAGGCTCTTGGAATGCAGGAAGCCGAAGCGTGTGTGGCACAGGCTGGAGCAGCCGTCACATGGGATGAAGAGACACAGCAGAATTATGCGCAATGGGAGTCGGACGGTGCCACATATAAAATATGGCTGGAAGATAGTTCTTCTATTGAGGCAAAATTAAAATTGATGGAGAAGTATCAGCTTGGTGGTGTTGCTGCATGGAAGCTGGGATTTGAAAAGCCTGAAATCTGGTCCGTGATTGAAAAATATATAAAATAGCGTCAGATTACAGAAAATTTCATAGAGAAAGAGAAATGATATTTTATTTCCCCCTCTCATATATTGTAATGATATAGGAAGAGGGGGGATTTTTTTGCAGAAAAAGATAGAGCTGATGATGGGAATTCTGCTGATCATGGCAGCCTTGATCGGGGGGAAGACATTGACGAACGCAGTTTCCGGGAAAATTTCAGAACAAAAAGAACAGGCGATTGTGATGATCGATCCAGGGCACGGAGGTTTTGATCCTGGAAAAGTCGGGGTAGATGGTTTGGCTGAAAAGGATTTGAATCTGGCGGTTGCCAAGAAGCTTCAGAAGATTTTGACAAAGAATGGTGTGCATGTTGTGATGAGTCGTCAAGAAGACACTGCACTTTGTGAGGAAACAGCTCCGAATAAAAAGATTCGCGATATGAAAAAAAGAACAGAATTGATTAATCATAGCAAAGCGTCTATCGCTGTCAGTATTCACCAGAACAGTTACCAGACAAGTGATGTGAAAGGGGCGCAGGTATTTTATTTTACACATTCCGTAGAGGGAAAGAAGGCAGCAGAAATTTTGCAGAAGCATTTAAAAACGGTAGATGAGACAAACAGGAGAGAGGCAAAACCTAATGATACTTATTACATATTGAAAAAGACAGAAATACCAACTGTGATTGTAGAAGCAGGATTTTTGACAAATCCAGAGGAAGCTGCAAAACTTCAAGATGAGGCATATCAGGAGAAAATCGCACAGGCAGTCTGGGAAGGCTTGAAGGAATATTTAAACTTGTAAAGAGGTTTATTTTTTAACAAAAGAATGCTATAATAGGGGGCATGGAAACGATAATAAAAGAAATACAAAGAACAAATATTGACGAAAATGTGATCGGAATGGCAGGGGTCATCCTGAAGGAGGGAGGGCTGGTAGCTTTCCCGACAGAGACTGTATATGGACTCGGAGCACATGCGCTGAAGGAAGAGGCGGCAAAAAAAACATATGCGGCGAAGGGAAGACCTTCTGATAATCCATTGATCGTTCACATTGCAGAATACCGGGCATTGGAAGAGATTGCGGTGAATATACCAGATAAGACTGCACTGCTGGCGAATCATTTCTGGCCAGGACCGCTTACGATGATTTTTGAAAAAAGTGCATTGGTACCATATGGAACTACCGGAGGACTGGATACTGTAGCAGTCAGAATGCCGGCGGATGAGGTTGCGCGTGCGATCATTTTGGCAGGCGGGGGATATGTGTCTGCTCCGAGTGCAAATACATCCGGGCGCCCGAGTCCGACAACTGCGATGCATGTGAAGGAAGATCTGGATGGCAAGATTGATATGATCATCGATGGAGGAAGTGTGGAGATCGGAGTGGAATCGACGATCCTTGATATGACTGTGACACCTCCGATGATCCTTCGGCCGGGAGCGATCACAAAGGAGATGCTTGAGGAGGTGATCGGTGAGGTCACAGAAGATCAGGCAATTGTCAGTGATAAGAGCAAGGAAGCTCCGAAGGCACCGGGCATGAAGTATCGACATTATGCACCGAAGGCAAAGTTGATGATTATTGAAGGAGAGACAAAAGAGGCGGTCAAGGCAATCCGGCAGGTTGCGTTTGAGCAGGAAAGACTTGGTTATAAAGTCGGAATCATTGCTACAGATGAGACGGCAGAAAAGTATAAAAGAGGTATTGTAAAAAATATCGGGACACGGGAAAATGAATATACGATCGCTCAGAATCTGTATCGTGTCCTCAGAGAGTTTGACGAGGAAGATGTCGATTATATTTACAGTGAAGCTTTTGCGATGGATGGGATTGGCTCGGCGGTTATGAACCGTCTCAAAAAAGCTGCGGGGCATCATATGCTTCGGGCAGAAGAGATCACAAGACTACAAAAATACAGACGGATCCTTTTCCTGAGCAATACAGACAGCAGCAGAGGACCGATGGCAGCAGAGCTTCTAAGAAATCAGGAACTTTTGCAGGAGTATGATATTGAGTCAAGAGGACTTGTCGTACCACTTCCGGAGCCGGTCAATCAGAAGGCAGAAGCGATCATGAAGAGTCAGGGCATGTCGATCGCAGATTATAAGTCAAGGCAGTTTACGGAGGAAGATCTTGACGAGGAGACACTGGTGCTTGCCATTGATGACAGGCATAAATGGAGTGCAGTGGCAGATTATGAGAATATCAAAAATGTATATACACTGGGAGAATATATAGATGATGACAGGAAAATCCCATCTGCATATGGACAGCCATTGACGGAGTATGGTAGTGTATACGAGATGATGAAAGAATTTATCGAGAAACTGGCACAAAAGCTGAACGAGGAGGTAACAAAAGCATGATAGCAATCGGATGTGATCACGGTGGATATGAATTGAAACTGGAGATTATCAAATATTTAGAGGAAAAAGGTCTGGAGTACAAAGATTTTGGATGTGACGGGGAATCTGTGGATTATCCAATTTATGCCAAAAAAGTAGGACAGGCAATTATAGACGGAGAATGTGAGAAGGGGATTCTGATCTGCGGAACAGGAATTGGGATTTCCATCGCAGCAAACAAAATGAAAGGAATCCGCTGTGCGCTCTGTTCAGACTGCTTTTCAGCAGAGGCGACAAGATTACACAATGATACGAATATTGTCGCTTTAGGAGGACGTGTGGTAGGACCAGGACTTGGTGTGAAGATTGTCGATACATTTTTAAACACACCGTTTTCCGAAGATGAAAGACATAAGAGACGTATTGCATTAATTGAAGAATAGGAGAAAAACAATGGGAAAAGTACTGGTAATGGAACATCCGCTGATCCAGCATAAAGTAGGAATTATCCGAAGAAAAGAAGTCGGATCAAAAGATTTCAGAGAGATCATCAGCGAGATTGCAATGTATATGTGCTATGAGGCGACAAGAGATCTGAAATTACAGGATGTCGAGATTGAGACACCAATCTGTAGGACAACTGTTAAGGAACTGGCAGGAAAGAAACTGGCTGTTGTGCCAATCTTAAGAGCTGGTCTTGGAATGGTAGAAGGTATGCTTACGATGATTCCAGCGGCAAAGGTAGGTCATATCGGACTTTATCGTGATCCGGACACATTGGAACCGGTAGAATATTACTGTAAGCTTCCGGCAGACTGCGGGGAGAGAGAAGTATTTGTCGTAGATCCGATGCTTGCGACAGGAGGATCCTGCGTTGCAGCGATTCAGATGCTGAAGGATAAAGGTGTGAAAAATATTCGTTTTATGTGTATCATTGCGGCACCGGAAGGTGTGAAGAAGCTTCAGGAAGCACATCCGGACGTGGATGTCTATATTGGGGCTTTAGATGAGAAATTAAATGATCATGGATATATCGTTCCGGGACTCGGGGATGCGGGAGATCGTATTTTCGGAACAAAATAGGAACAAGAGCCAAAAAATAAAGAGAGCATAAACTCCCAGACAAGTCCATATATATGAGATAAGAACAACTGGAGAAAGAAAAGATGGATGAAAATCGTTCAAGCATCGTTGTAAATTTTATTGTCCGGGCAGTCATTGGTCTGGGAGTTATTTTCTTTACAAATGAAATCCTCGCATCCAGAGGAATTTCAGTGGCGGTGGGGCTGAATGGACTTTCCCTTTTGACATCGGGAACCCTTGGATTGCCGGGGGTCTGCTTACTTTACGGGATTCTTTTCTACCAAAACTTGTGAGTATTTCACAAAAAGCGTCAAATCTAAAAATGCATATAGACAAAAGGAAAAGATGTCGATATAATACAACATACAAACAGAACATTTCTAAATGAAATATCATTCTATGGTCAAGGGACCATTACATATCAAAAGAGGCTGGCAGTAAGTACAGCCAGATTCCATTACAAATTCAAAAGGAAAAATCCAAAACACAAAAATTCAAAAAGGAAACTTTAAAATACATAAACAGAAATGGAAGTGATGCATTGAAAGGAAAGATACTTGCAATCTGTACACAAGAGCCAGAGTATGCAAGAGGTCTGTCGGAGTACATTTTGGGAAGAAGAGAACTGTTGTTTCAAGTGATGGTCTTTTTAGATCTGGAGAAATTAAGACAGTTTATAAATGAACATAGAGTAGACCTACTGCTTCTGGATGATATTTATGCTGATACAGAAACGATGGATGTTAAACAGGTATTTATGTTGTGTGATGATCGGAATTGTAAAGAAACAGATTGCTATCATCCAATTTATAAATATCAAAGTGGAGAGAAGATTATTGCAGAAATTCTAAGCTGCTGTGCAGAGGAGGGAAGTGAGACAATTCTGAGGATACAGAAGGCAGATGTGGAGGTGATCGGTGTTTACTCACCGATACATCGAATCGGAAAGACACAGTATGCACTGCAGCTTGCAAAAGAATTTGCAAAGAAAGGGAATACACTTTATCTGAACTTGGAGGCATATGCCGGCAGACAGGAGGGAGAAGAGGAGACAGGAGGGCTTACAGAAATTTTGTATTATCTCAGGCAGGGCTGTAAAAATATGGGGATCCGGCTGGAGACATTGGTGAAGCATGAGGAGGCGGTTGACTATCTGGTACCGATAGAAATGTATCAGGATCTGAAATCGGTCACAGAAGAAGAGTGGAAGCAACTTTTGACCGAGATTGCTGAGAAAAGTATTTATGAGACAGTAGTGCTTGATATCGGGGATGCAATTCGGGGAACGTATGGAATATTAGAATTGTGTTCCTGCATTTATACACCAATTGTGCAAGAGGAAACGGCACAGAGAAAACTGGAGCAATATCGGCACAATCTGACTGCAATGGGTTTGGATTGTGTGCTTGAGAGAACAATTTTTGTGGAGGTGAGGGAATTGTTATGAGAGATACAGAGCATTTATATCAGAAAATCATGGAGGAGTTGGATCTGTCCAGAGAGATAGAAGACGAAGCGCTGATGGAGTTGATCTATACCGTATTATCGGAAGAACGAAGAGAACACTATATGTCACTTCAGGAGATGAATATGCTTGGAAAGGAGTTGTTTAATGCATTCCGAAAGCTGGACATCCTTCAGGATTTGATCGAGGATGAGGAGATCACGGAGATTATGATCAATGGTGCGCAGCATATCTTTATGGAAAAAGCAGGAGTTGTGACAAGACTGGAGAAGCGGTTTGCATCGAGACAAAAGTTGGAAGATGTTGTGCAGCAGATTGTTGCAGGATCCAATCGAATTGTGAATGAGGCAAATCCGATTGTGGATGCAAGGCTTCCAGATGGTTCCCGTGTCAATGTCGTACTTGCTCCGATTGCGCTGAACGGACCGATTGTGACGATCAGAAAGTTTCCGAAAGAGGCAATGACGATGGAACGTTTGAGGAAGTTTGAGGCAATCTCAGAGGAGGCGGCTGATTTTCTGGAGCAGGCAGTGAAAGCAAGATATAACATCTTTATCAGTGGAGGGACCGGATCAGGAAAGACGTCCATGCTAAATGCGCTTGCACAGCATATACCTGCTGGGGAGCGTGTCATCACAATTGAGGATAATGCCGAACTTCAGATTCGGGGAATTGAAAATCTTGTAAGGCTTGAGGCTCGTAATGCAAATGTGGAGGGAACTGGTGAAATCTCAATCCGGGATCTGATCAAGTCAGCGCTTCGCATGCGACCTGACCGGATTGTTGTCGGGGAGGTCCGGGGAAGTGAGGCGATTGACATGCTGCAGGCGATGAACACCGGGCACGACGGCTCACTCAGCACGGGACATGCCAACAGTACAAAGGATATGTTCAGTAGACTGGAAACAATGGTGCTTATGGGTGTGGATCTTCCATTGAGCGCAGTACAGAGGCAGATTGCTTCCGCAATTGATCTTGTCGTCCATCTGGGAAGACTGCGCGATAAGAGCAGGAAGGTGTTGGAAATCTCAGAGGTGCTTGCTTATGAAGAGGGGGAGATAAAGGTACAGAGTCTGTATCGATTTGAAGAGACTGGAAGAAAAGATGGGAAGGTGCAAGGGAGGCTAAAATGGGTTCATGAATTACAAAAGAAAGAAAAGCTACTGGCAGCAGGATATTAAAAAGGCAGATTATGGAAAGGCAGCGTTCAAAGGATTAGCGTTGTTATCAGGGATTGCATATCTATTTTATGACTTCTTTTTAGGGGGTCTGATGTTCTCACCATTTCTGGTGATCTATCTTCGTATTTGGGAAAAACAATATATAAAGAAACAGCAGCAGGAATTTTGTGCTCAGTTTAAAATGAGTCTGCAGTCGATGTCCTCGGCGCTCAATGTCGGATATTCGGCAGAAAATGCACTGAAGGAGACGGCAAAGGATCTGTCATTGATCTATAAAAAAGATACACGGATCATAAGAGAATATACTTATATGATTCATCAGCTCAATATGAATGTACCTTTGGAGCAGATCTGGAAAGAGTTTGCAGACAGGGTAGGACAGGAGGATGTCTCGAATTTTGTATCTGTCTTTGTGGCAGCAAAGAGAGCAGGAGGGGACAGCATTGAGATGATCCGAAATGCGGTAAAGCAAATCTGTGAGAAAATTGAGGTGAAACGCGAGATTGAGATGACAATGTCAGCAAAAAAGTTAGAATTTCAAGTAATGTCGGTGGTTCCCTTTGGAATTATTTTCTATATGAGGATAGCATTTCCGGATTTTGTAGAGGTACTTTATAGAAATTTTCTTGGGATTTTTGTGATGACTGTCTGTCTGGCTGTTTATGCAGGGGCATTTTATATGGGAAAAAAGATGATTGAAATCGAGGTGTGAGATGATTGTTTCGATAGGAATATTTATAGCATTGGCAATCGCCGTTATTTTGTATCAAAAGAGAAAGCTTCCGGAATGGTGTATGAGAAAGAACAGCAGAAATATTTTTCTGATGCTGCTCGGTGTGAATTCACTTGCCGCGTATCTGTTTTATGTGGATCAACAGGCGGAATTTATGGGAGAACATGCAAGACTGGAGCGAAATAACTGTGGGGAAGGAGTGCGAACAGAGAAGTTGATCGCAAAGACAGGTGGAAGAGAGATTCCGATTACGATAGAACTTCCTGAGAGGCAGTACAATGGAAAGGAGTTGGAGAAAGCATTTGAAACAGCGATGAAAGAGTTGGATGGTATTATTTTGGACAAAAATAAGACATTTGATGAGGTGCGGAAAGATTTGCATTTCCCATCCAGGATTTTGGATATGCCGATTACCGTTTCCTGGGAAGTAGACAACTATGAGGTGATCAATGTTCTCGGAGAGTTGCAGACAGAGGCGCTCAAAGAAGAGGGGACAATCGTTCAGATTACAGGGAAACTGAAATATGGAGAAGAGGAGCGGATCTATATGAGAAGCGCCAACCTGTTTCCACCTAAATTAAAAGGCGATGAGAAGATCGTAGCTCAGCTTGCAGGGCAGGTTGCAGAGAAAGAAAAGGAACATCCGGAACAAAAACAGGTAGAATTACCAGAGATTTTAGAGGGAAAACCGGTCAGCTGGCGACGTCCGGAGGAAAACAGAGGATATGTCATTTTAGGACTTGGATTGGTTGGAAGTATTCTTCTGATTCTGCTGGAGAAAGAAACGCAGAAGGAAGAAATGAAAAAGAAGAAAAAGCAGATGATGATAGATTATCCGGAAATTCTAAACAAATTTGTGTTGTTTCTTGGAGCCGGAATGACAGTAAAAGCAGCATGGCAGAAAATCTCTTCTGATTATGAAAAAGGGAAAATAATGGGAAAGGAGCGGTTTGCATATGAGGAAATGGCATATACGCTTAGAGAAATGCAGGCAGGGGGTTCAGAGAAAGAATGTTATGAGCATTTTGGAAAACGGTGTGAGGCTGTGTGTTACATGCGCTTTGGAGCTTTGCTTTCCCAAAATCTGAAAAGAGGATCAAAAGGGTTAGCAGATCTTCTTAGGCTGGAAGCAGTCAATGCATTTGAGGAGCGAAAGCGTGCGGCAAAAAAAGCAGGGGAAGAAGTGGGGACAAAGCTTCTGGCACCGATGTTTTTCATGTTGACAGTGGTTCTGGTCATTGTAATCGTGCCGGCATTTTTGTCTATGCAGTTTTAAAAAAGAGAAAGAAAAGAGGAGAGTGGACGGGATGGAGCAGAGATATTTCGAGAAACATTTTGCGGGAAAGGGGGTGAAATTATGTGGCGGATCCGACAATTTTTTGCATGTTTGAAAGATGAAAAAGGAATTGGTGTTGTGGAAGTGATACTGATCCTTGTCGTGTTGATCGGACTTGTAATTATTTTTAAGTCACAGCTGACAAGTCTGGTAAACTCAATCTTTCAGAAGATCACGAGTGAAAGCTCAGGGATTTAAGGAGTGACAGAGAAGATGAAGAGAGGAGAAATGACAGCTTTTATCAGTTTGGTCTTTGTGTTGTTGGTTGGATTGATCGGGGCGGTGATCGAGAGCGCATCGGTACAGACTGCAAAGAACTATCGCAGAGCGGATATGGATCGAGCGCTGCAGTCAGTATTTGCAGAGTATCACAGAGAGCTTCTGTCAGAATATGATATTTTTGGTATAGCGGCCGGCTATGAGACCGGGACATTTTCTTTTGAAAATATTGTAAAGCGGCTGGAATTTTATGAGGCAGCGGGAATGACGCAGGAACCAGAAAAGCTACAGCTTCTGACAGATGATCATGGACAACCTTTCAAGGAGCAGGCAGTCAGATATATGAAAAGTAGAATGGGTGTTGATCTTGTAGAGGAACTGACTGGAAACTGTGCGGTATGGGAAGAGCAGAGTCAGCAAAGTGGATCTTATGAAGAACAGGGGAGTGATATCTCACAAGAGTTGGATTCAAAACTTCAGGAAGGAGAAAGTGAACTTCCTTCGGAAAATAATCCGCTGGAAAACATTTCTAATATCAAAAAATCAAATCTTTTACAGATCGTTGTTTCAAATCCGGAACAGTTATCACAGAAACAAATATCGTTAGGGGGACTTCCGTCTCATCGTAACTTACAAAAAGGAATTGGAAGATTCCCGACAAAAAGTGATGCACAAGGTAAGATTTCTTCTCTCTTTTTCTGTCAGTATCTTCTGGAGCATTTTGGAAATGCAGTGGATCAGAAGAAGGAAAATACACTTTCTTATGAAATGGAATATATTTTGGAAGGAAAAGAGAGTGATCAGCAAAATTTAGAAGCGGTTGTGAAGAAGCTGCTGTTGATGAGAAGTGGTGCCAATTATCTGTATCTTCTGACCGATGCGGGAAAACAGGCAGAGGCAGAAACACTTGCAGTATCATTGTCTACTGCGATCGCGCTTCCAGTGTTAACCGGACTTGTCAAGCAGGCAATACTCGTTGCATGGGCATTTGGCGAAGCAGTGATGGATATCCGAGCGCTTCTAGATGGAAAACGAGTTGCTCTGATCAAGACTCATGACACGTGGCAGTTGCAGCTTTCAGGGCTTCTGAAGCTTGGGACAGCAGAAGATCAAAAAGAAGGAATGGATGCCGAAGGTGGACTTCGCTATAAGGAATATCTGATGTTTTTATTTTTCCTGAAATCAGAGCAAGTCTGTACGATGCGCGCCCTTGATCTGATTGAGATGGAGATGAAAAAGAAGCCGGGCGAAGAGACCTTTCAGGTGGATCATTGTGTGACAAAATTACAGGTAAAAAGTAAGTGCAAGATTCGAAGAGGAGTGAATTATCAGTTTTCAACCTACTTCGGATATGAGTAAGCAACAGATTGTGTAACAAAAGAAAAGAATATAATACTAGGAGGTGAATGCAAATGCCCTTTCCGTCAAAAAGGCTCACAAATTCAGAACGAATTTTTATTCAAAAGTACAGTATAAAATTAAGAAAGGAGAAAGACTCTTTCATATCCCATGCTCACCGGGACAGACTACAAATCTTGGAAAGGGCATTTTCATTCATCTCCAAAAAGGTGAAAAGCTTCTTTGTTCAGAAAGGAGATAGGTACAAGAAAAAAGAACGAAAACTGCATGCGGTGATTACCGTTGAAGCTACACTTACGATTCCTTTATTTTTCTTGGCAGGAGTGATGCTGATCTATTCACTGGAAGTGCAGGCGACTAGGATCAGCGTAAAAATGGGAGCCGATACAGCGGCAAAAAAAGCGGCGGAGCGAATCTATCTTGCTCCAGTGCTACTTCCATCAAAAGTAGAGTCAGATATTGTAGGAGCAATTGGGCAGAGACGGTTAAGCCAAAGTATGATTGCTGGTAAATCCGGAGGGATTGACTGTCACAAGTCAAGAGTGTGGCCGGGATCAGGAATCATCGAAATTGTTGTGGAATATAAAATTCAGCCACCAGTGAGAATTTTTGGGATTCCTTTGATTTCACAGACAGAACGGGTCAGGATCAAGGGATGGAATGGTTATCAACAGGGAAGTTATATAGAAAAACAAGGGTATGTGTATATTACAGAAACAGGAACAGTCTACCATAAAAGTTATCAATGTACACATTTGAAATTAGCAATTCGGGCAGGAAACGTATCCGATGTTGCAGATCTCAGGAACGAATATCAAGGGAAATATTACCCATGTGAAAAATGCAAGGCAAAGTCTGCATCCGGGATGATTTATTACACAGCATCTGGGGATCGTTATCATGCTTCCCTTGGGTGCAGTGGGCTAAAAAGAAATATCCGGGCAGTGAAGCTGTCAGAGGTCGGTGGAAGAGGAGCGTGTTCAAGATGCGGACGGTAGGAACAATCAGTATTTTTTTATTTTTAGTAGTCTGTGCGGCGATAGATTTGAAAAAGAGGAGTCTTCCGATGTGGCTGCTGTGGGCAGGAAGTCTCGGAGTTCTTTTGATCAGTTTGTGGAATACCAGGCTGAATCTATTTCCGCTATTTCAAGGGGCTGTTCCGGGAATAGTTCTGGGGATAATAAGCTGGATCACAAGAGAAGCTGTCGGATATGGAGATGTATGGATCATCACTCTTTTGGGGATTTATCTCGGAATCTGGGATACCGTCACCTTGGTATGCATTGCGTTCTTTTTCAGCAGTATTGCCGCAGTGGGATGTCTGGTTTGGAAAAAATTCCGGAGGGATACGAGGATTCCGTTTGTTCCTTTTCTTACAGCAGCATATGTGGGGGTGGTTTTTTTATGAGGATGAAAGCAAGTGCGACCATTGAGGCGGCGGTTGCGTGTTCCGTATTTTTTCTTAGCTTTTTTTTAGTTATCAGAGGAGTGTTTTATTATCATGATAAAAATATTCTGATGGGAACTGCCTATGAGGCGGCAGTTGTGCATAGCCAGAAAAAAAGAAGTCCGGAAGCTTGTACTATTGCGGAGGCAGAGCAGTCGTTTGAAATTGCGGCAAGGAAAAGGATGCTGTTATTTTCAGCAGTGAATCTGACGATTGAGGAGACCGATCAAAAGATTACTGTACAAGGGATTGCATGGAAAGGGAGAATGAAAATTTCTGTGAGCCAGAGTGTGGCTGTGACAGAGCCGGAGAAATTTATCAGAAATATGAGAAAGGCAGGAATACATGAAGACGGAGGTTAAAAGAAATCTTGACAAGACATACTTACTTATCGAAGAGGCGGGCATTTATGAAGAGGATTATCAAATGCATATGCTAAGGGAAAATAAAATTCCAGGTCTGCTTGAGGTACGTGGCAGAGGAGCCGGGGAGAACAGTCAGTACTATTACGATATCAGTTGTAAAGTTTCAATGAAAACAAAATATGAAAAGATTCCCATTGGGTATGAAGAATTGAAAGCATTTTTATATCAGCTTCTGACCGTGATGAAGGAAATGAAAAAGTATTTTTTAAGTGAAAACAAGGTGATCCTTAATCCAGAGTTTATTTATTATGAAAAGGGAGTGTTCTTTTTCTGTTTTTTGCCGCGTTATGCAAAAGAGACGACGAACGAGTTCCGGCATCTGGCAGAATATTTTGTCAGCCGGGCAGAATATCAAGAGAAAGAATGTGTATTTCTGGCATATGAGCTGCATAAGATTTCTATGCAGGAAAATTACTCAATGAAACAGATTCAAATGCTGATGGAAACAGACTGGAAAGAGCAGATGGAACAGCTGAAATCACAGCAGAAGGGGTATGTTACAGAGGAGGGAATATTGGATGAAACTGGTTGGGAAGCCGGAGAAAATATAGTGCTGCGGGAAAAGGATGGATGGTTTGTGGAATGGAAGAAGCATACAAAAAAGATTTTTTCAAAAAAGAAAAAATGGGGAGAATGGGACGAATTAGAGATGTTTCGGGATGACGATACAGTCTAGGAGGAAGGAGATGCTTGTGAAATTTGGACAAAGAGAAGGGAGATTCAAAGCGGATGCTACTGCAAAATGGATATTTTTTGTTGAGAAATCATTCCTTAAGTGGTATTATGAAAATTAGAAAATAAGTTCTACGAAATGAAGGAGGGTTTAACTATGTTAAAAGTAATCAGTACAGAAAAGGCTCCGGCAGCAATCGGACCATATTCTCAGGCAATGGTATTTGGAAATCTGATGATTTCTTCAGGACAGATTCCAATTGATCCTGCTACAGGTGAAATTGCAGGAACAACAATTCAAGAACAGGCAGAGCAGGTAATGAAAAATATCGGTGCTGTTCTGGAAGAGGCAGGAGCAAACTATACAGATGTTATGAAGACAACTTGTTTTCTTGCTGATATGTCTGATTTTGCAGCGTTTAATGAAGTTTACGGAAAATATTTCACAGGCAAACCGGCTCGTTCCTGTGTTGCAGTGAAGACACTTCCAAAGAATGTTCTCTGTGAAGTGGAAGTAATTGTTGCATTGGCATAATTTTAAGAATAGTTACAAGAGTGAGCAGTTTATGGTTGATGTGCTCACTCTTTTTGTACGCAAAATAAAAAAGAAACTGAATGCGGGGTGCTGTGATGGAGCCGCTGGAATATATGGTCCTTAGGAAAGAATCCGGAAAGGTTCTTGACACATACCTATTTTTGCTTAATACTAATAATTAATGTGACTTTATAAAATGAAATGGTGGTAAAGCGTGAAACAGGAAAAGAAAGCAGTCTGTACAATAGCAATGATCGTGATCAATATCACAATATTTCTTGTCCTTTCCTTTCAAGGAATGACAGAAGATGGAATTTTCATGTTTCATCACGGGGCAATGTATGTACCCAGTATGCTTGAGGAGGGGGAATATTATCGCCTGTTTACAAGTATGTTTCTACACTTTGGATTTGAGCATTTGATGAACAATATGTTCATATTGGGTGTGATCGGATGGAATTTGGAATTAGAAATCGGAAAATGGAAATACCTGGCAGTCTATCTGTTAAGTGGACTTATGGGGAATCTGCTGTCTGCGTGGATGGACATACAGACAGGGGAATATGCTATTTCTGCAGGGGCGTCAGGGGCAATCTTTGGGGTGATTGGGGCATTATTCTATGTAGCGCTTCGAAACAGAGGACGAATTGGAAACATCAGCAGCAGAGGACTTGCATTTATGGTTCTATGTAGTCTCTACTTAGGCTTTACAAGTAAAGGTGTGGATAATTCGGCTCATATAGGTGGAGTTATCAGCGGAATTTTGCTGGCAGCTATATTGTACCATAAGAAGAAATATCCAAATGGCAGGGACAGTCAGCTTAAAGAGGAAGCGAAACTGTAAAGGTAGCTCCCGATCCCGGTTTTGAGGAGACGGTCAGAGTACCGCGGTGGGAGTCAATGATCCGTTTGCAGATTGCGAGTCCAAGTCCGGTTCCATTTGTCTTATAGGAGGTAAATGGAGAAAAAATGGTTGGAATCTGTTCGGAAGTAAGACCGCATCCGTCATCCGTGATTTCGACAATCACGTGATGGTCATTGCAAAAGGCCGTTAGTCTTATAAGGCCGTTTTGTGTGATGGCATCTTTGGCATTCTGAAGAAGATTTAAAAGTACTTCCTGAAGCTTTCGCTGGTCTCCGATCAGATCCGGAAGATTGTCTGCGATTTCAGAACAAAATTGGATGTTCGTCTGTTCAAGAGAAAGTGCAAAGGACAGTGCGATGTGTCTGAGAAATACCGAAAATGGAAAGACAGACAGGTTCAAATGTTCGCCGTGATTATAGGAGGAAAGTTCGTCCAAAAGTCCACAGATATATTTGACATCCTCAAGTGTATCTGACCAGTGCTGGATTTTTGTAAGTTGTGGATGTTGCGCCTCCATTAATTGAAGAGAACTGTACACAAGTGTCAGTGGGTTACGGATTTCGTGCGACATTTTGGAAAGGATAAACTCGTATTCTTTCATGAGTTTTTCAATCAAGATCTGTATTTCAGGATTTTGTTTTGCAAGAACCTTTAGCTTTTGTGAATCTGTTGTATTAAGCATACAAATCACCTCTCTGAGACGAGTGTAACATTGTAGTCACATGGATTCAACTATATTCCGACGACAAAGTTCGACAGAAAGAGGTCGGAAAAGTCAGACAGGAATGACATAGAAAAAACGAAAGAAGGAAAAATAATGAGAGATGAAAAATGTATTTTTTGTAAAATAGCAAATGGAGAGATTCCATCGGCAACACTTTATGAAGATGAGGACTTCAGGGTTATTTTAGACCTTGGACCGGCATCTAAAGGACATGCTTTGATTTTGCCAAAGGAGCATTATAAAGATTTGTATCATCTTGATGATGAGATCGCGGCCAAGGCGCTCGTTCTTGCAAAAAGAATGATCACAAAGCTGACAGAAGTACTTGGATGTGAGGGATATAATATTGTGCAGAATAATGGAGAATTGGCAGGACAAACTGTTTTTCATTTTCATATGCATCTGATTCCAAGATATAAAAACGACAATGTCGGGCTGGGATGGAATGTCGGAACACTTACAGAGGAAGATAAATTGGAAATTTTATCAAAGTTGAATGAACAGTAAGATAGAACGGGGTACCTGAGTGAGTCAGAAATTAAGTGAGAATATAGATTTTAATACGGCATATGACAAGTATGTAAATCTCGTTTTCAAAACAGCGTTGAATTACTCCGGAGATCACTATGTGGCAGAAGAAGCTTCTCAATATACATTTATGCAGTTATATATCCAGTTTGAACAAATAAAAAGAGGAAATATAAAGTCATGGCTGATTACAACTGCAAAAAATTATGTGTTGAACTATAAGGAGAAGGTAAAATGGGAGCTTACAGACGAGAATATCGTAGAATTATGTGATATGAGGGAAGCTGCCCGCAGTACAGAAGAGAATGTGTTTATAAAAACAAAAGAAGAAAAGCATACATTGTTACGGAAAGAAATTTTTACTCAGCTATATCAGAAAAATCCGAGATGGTGGCAGGCAGTGGTGCTGGCGTATATTTATGAAGTACCGCAGGAAGACATTGCAGTGAAAATGAGAATAGAGCTAAATGCTCTGTATCAGATGCTTTACCGAGCAAGAAAGTGGATTACAAAGAATTATAGAGAGGAATTTGAAAAGCTGATCTAAAAAGAGACTGTCACGAAAATATTTTGTGACAGCCCCTGACGTTTTAGAAAGCATCCGACTATTTGCACACGGATTCAATCAGTTCAATAATTGTGTCAATGGAATTTTGTTGATTGGATTGCTGCATCGCTTTGATATAAGATTCCTTGTCGCGGAACAATGTCTGCAAAGAATCAAGTAAGGTGGATTTATTTAATTCCTCTTCCTCGAGAACTTTGCTGAATCCTTGCCGTTCAAAAGAGCGAGCGTTCAAAATCTGGTCTCCGCGACTTGCATTTGCAGAAAGTGGAATCAGGAGATTCGGTTTATGCAGAGCGAGCAGTTCACAGATGGCATTGGCGCCCGCACGAGAAATCACTACATCAGCCAGGGCAAACAAATCTTTCAATTCGGATTTAATATATTCAAACTGAACATATCCTTCCAAGGACTTGAGAGAATCGTCTACCTTGCCTTTTCCACAGAGGTGGATCACATGAAAATCTTTGAGAAGATCAGGCAAAATCTCGCGGACTGCATTGTTGACGACAACGGAGCCGAGGCTTCCTCCAATGATTAGAATGACTGGTTTCCCTGCGGAAAGGCCACAGAATTTTAATGCGGCATCAGCATTTCCCGTGAGGAGTTCCTGTCGGATCGGAGAGCCGGTGAAGACCGCTTTTTCTTTTGGCAGGTGTTCTAATGTCTCCGGAAAGTTACAGCAGATTTTTGTGGCGGCAGGAATCGAAATTTTATTTGCAAGTCCCGGGGTCATATCAGATTCATGAATGATCGTTGGGACTTTACATTTTTTCCCAGCCATTACAACCGGAACGGTTACAAATCCGCCCTTGGAAAAAATGACATCTGGCTGTAGTTCTTTGATCAGTTTTTTTGCTTCGCCAAATCCTTTTAATACACGGAATGGGTCTGTAAAGTTCTGCAAACTGAAATATCTGCGGAGCTTTCCTGATGAAATTCCATGATATGGGATACCAAGCGGTTCGATCAGCCCTTTTTCCATACCATTATAAGAGCCGATGTATTGAATATCATACCCGAGTTCCTTTAAACGGGGAAGAAGGGCAATATTAGGTGTTACATGTCCGGCAGTTCCTCCGCCGGTAAGAATAATACGTTTCATGATGTTCCTCCGAATCTTTTCTATATCTAAGAATCATATTAAACAGATTTGAGAAAATGTCAAGAAAAAACAAAATAGTGAAGGTTGAGAAAAGAGAAGCGCATGTAAAAAATTCTATTGCCGTATATAAATGAGATAAAAAATAAAATTCCTTTTGAGAGAAAGAGAGGTGGCAGATGGAAGAAAAATTCAAGCAGTTTTTGAAGAAGCAGATGGAAAAAGAGGCGGAACAAATAGAAAAGGAAGTTCTTTCAAATGAATCTTTAAAAGAAGTTCAGGCGCCAGACACATTGCGGGAAGCATTGGCAAAAAGCATAAAAGAATATGAAAAGAATCGGACAGATGCTCCTAGTGAAGAGTCAGAGGAGATTGGGATCAGTATAGAAGAGTTTTGTGAGAAACTTTCTAAAGAAGATCGGGAATCTTACTTCAGGTGGAGAGCGGCTGAGGAAAAGAAGAAAGCAAAGAAAGCGAGAAAAAGATTCCATTTTCCAAGAAAAAAAAGGGCAGTGTTTGTTGTTGCCGCAACGATGGTTTTGGTATTGGGGATTGGCATGACAAGTCTTGGAGGCAGACCATACTGGTTGAAAGTTGCGGATCTGGTGCTGGGGAATGAAAATACAGTGACTGTTGATACAGAAGGTGAAGATAGAATCCTGACAACAGATGTGAGCGAGAAAGAAGCATACGAACAGATTAAAGAAGAATTAGGAATTGAGCCTGTGCAGTTACAGTATATGCCTGCGGGGATGGAGTTTGATAGTTTTTCGATAGACACTAATGTAGGTGTAGCAAAACTTTTTTACTTGTATGATCAAAAAGTATTTCAGTATGAAATGTATGTACAAAAAAACGATTTTTCAAGAAGTCTTAATAGTGAAGATAAAGTTATAGATGAGTATACGGTGGATAACGGAGAGAAAAAAATAGTAATTAAAGAACTGGTAGTCTTAGATAAAAAAGAATATATTGCCTTTTTTGAAGAAAAACAGGTTTTTTACAAACTAATGGGGCATATGGATAGAGCTGATTTCGAAAAAATAATAAAAAATTTATTTTTTTCTTAAAAACGCGTAAGTTTTTATGTGTTCGATTGTTTACTTATATGTAGGGAGGTAAACAAAGTGAAAAAAATATTATTAGGATTAGGAATACTTGTGGCTACATTAAGCATTCCAGGGAATGCGTTGGCTCAAGATACTGTTTCAAGTTTGACAAAAAACAGTAGTGCAGAGGGTTTCATAGAAATGAGAGGTAGGTATCTGCAAGACGGTTCGACTGTTATTGGAAATGCAGGAGTAGGGAAGGTAGTTGCTGGTGGAGATACAGTTGCTCAGATGGTAGTTGATAAAGTACAAGTTGCTGTTATTGTGGAACAATATAATAATGGAGCTTGGAGTCAGGTATATTCTTGGAGAGAATCAGCAGTAAATACCTATACTGTAAGCACTAGTAAGAATTTGACAGTTCCAAGAGGCTATTATTACCGCGCCAGAGGAATCCATTCCGCCAACACAGATATAGCAAATTCTTTCACAAATGGAATTTGGATGGGCTAATTTGTAACTAGTATGTGATTTATGGATTTACGTATCCATAATGGAATTACAAACTTGTCATAAGAAAACTGAATAGAGTTAAGGCAAAGGGACTATCTCAGTCTCTGCACCCGGTATGTTTGGGGAATGATTTTCATACCTGCAAAAACCTGTCATTTTCCAATAGAAAACGCCACACTAAAAAACCAAAATAATAAGGTAAATACTACATATTGGGATGCAGAGACTGAGATGGTCCCTTTGTAAAATGAGTAAAAGTAGAAAGAGACAAACTGCATGAAGACTTGAAAGATTGTATGTTTGTCTCTGTTGTTTTTTATTTTCCAGTAGCTTCTTTTAATGCTTGTGCAAGCTGGTCTGGACAGGATGTAGATTTTGCACCACAGCGGATTCCTTCCATACGTGCGATGGCATCGTCTACCTTCATACCTTCTACGAGACGGGCAACTCCCTGTGTATTGCCGGAGCAGCCTCCAACAAATTCTACGGATTTGATAGTATCTCCGTCTAAGTCAAATTTAATTTCTCTGGCACAGACACCGTGTGTTTTGTATTCCATAATAGCACCTCACTTTCATTTAGATTCAATGTTTCTTTTTTATTATAGCAAAAGGGCAAAAAAAATACCAGTCTGTTGAAGGATTTGCGCCAGATAACATGCCCATCTGAAAATAAATGTGCCAGGATACTAGGTATTGGAGCAAATCTTTGCTATAATTGAGAAACAAAATGATACAAACAGGAGGAAAAGAGATGATCATAGGAATTATCGGTGCGATGGAGAAGGAAGTAGCAATTCTGAAAGAGAAGATGGAGATTAGTGAAGTGGTGGAGAAGGCTTCTATGACTTTCTGCAAAGGAATGCTTTGCGGCAAGGAAGTTGTTGTTGTGCGGAGTGGAATCGGGAAGGTAAATGCAGCAATCTGTGCACAGATTCTTGTAGATAGATTTGGAGTAGATCTTTTGATCAATACGGGAATTGCAGGATCTTTAAATGCAGCTATTGATATTGGTGATATTGTGATTTCCAAAGATGCGGTACAACATGATGTGGATGCATCCACATTTGGGGATCCGGTTGGTCAGGTTCCAAACATGGATGTCCTGGCATTTCCGGCAGATGAAAGACTTGCAAAGCTTGCGAAAGAAGCAAATGAAGAAGCAAATCCAGATATTCATACATTTACAGGGCGAATCGCCAGTGGAGATCAGTTTATCGCAGAATCGGAAGTAAAGCAGAGGATTACTGAGCGATTTGGCGCAGATTGTGTGGAAATGGAAGGTGCGTCCATCGCGCATGCGGCATATTTGAACAAAATTCCGTGCGTCATTCTTCGAGCAATTTCGGACAAAGCCGACAACAGTGCGGAGATGGACTATCCTGCATTTGAGCAGAAGGCAATCGAGCATTCTGTAAGGCTTGTACAGAATCTGCTTCCACGTTTATAAGAAAAAAGCAAAAGACAGAATGAGAAAAGAAAAACGATTCTGTCGAATTTTGATGAACGATTCAAGAGTCGCTCCTCTTTTTCTTCGGACATTCCTGGTCTATAATGAACGCAGAATCAGTAATGAGAAGAAAGAAGAAGGAGGGACTCTTTTATGTTCAAGACAATGTTAGACACACAGATGATTTTTTATCTAATGGGGGTGATCGGAGGAATTGGGATACTCAGTAAACTGGTTTCGGAAGGGACACTTCGGAGTTTGGTGAAGGCTGCAGAAAATATGTCAAAGAGCAGTCATCGTTTTATGAAGCTTGTTCGTGCAAAATTTGAACATGCATATATGGTCAGTGACAAGGTGGACAATGTAGGTGCATTTGTAGAAAAATTTATTCATGAATATCGGTCTGTAGGTTTGCGGCTGCATACATGGCAGCAGCTGGAGCGGCAGTCGATGAGATTTGTCGGGATTTTGGGGCTCATAGGGGCATTGCTTAGTTACAGTATTTATGGAATGGGAGAGCAGGCATTTCGGTATGGTGCGTTTGGAGCGATTGAAATGGTACTTCTGTTTTTGATTTGTCAGGCAACGGATGAAAAATATAAAGTGGAAATGCTTCATGTCTACATGGTGGATTATCTTCAAAATGTATGTGCACACCGGTATCAAAAAGCAGCGAGGCAGGAAATGCGGGGAGACAAGGAAGAAGTGCAATCCGCTCAGCAGGTAGACGGTAACCCATCGGAGGAGTGGAATCGGCAGGAGAATCTGGCGCAGGCAAAGACTGAAGAACAGACTGTGGATCAAGCTCAAATGGAAATGCGGGAGAACAGAGGTGGAAAAGAGAAAGAATTATTTGCGGAAGCACAGCAGGAAGAGAGAAAATCTGAGGAAGTTATGGATAAAATGGAAAATGACCTGAAACGGGAGGCAATGATCCGGGATATCTTAGAGGAGTTTTTGGCTTGATAAACAGAGGACCATTTGATAAAATAAATATGATTATGAGGCATATTTAGAAGGAGAGGATAACGATGGCAAATAAAGTAAGATTTGACTATTCAAAAGCAAGCAAATTTATCAATGCACATGAAGTAGAGTATATGAGTGAACTGGCAGTAGCTGCAAGAGAAAAATTAGTGTCCAAATCAGGGGCAGGAAATGATTTTCTTGGTTGGATCGATCTTCCGGTAGATTATGATAAAGAAGAATTTGCGCGCATTCAGAAGGCGGCAGCAAAGATTCAGAGCGATTCAGAAGTGCTTCTTGTGATCGGAATCGGTGGTTCTTACCTTGGAGCAAGGGCTGCAAATGAATTTTTAGGGCACAGCTTTTATAATGTGATTTCCAAGGAAATGCGCAAAACACCTGAGATTTATTATGTCGGAAACAGCATCAGCAGTACTTATATCAGACATCTGATCGATGTGATCGGAGACAGAGATTTTTCGATCAATATGATTTCAAAATCAGGAACAACGACAGAGCCGGCAATCGCATTTAGAGTATTCAAGGAATTACTTGAGAAGAAATACGGAAAAGAAGAGGCAGGAAAGAGAATTTATGCAACTACAGATAAGGCGAGAGGAGCCTTAAAGAATCTTGCAACAGAAGAAGGATATGAGACATTTGTTGTTCCGGATGATGTTGGAGGACGTTTCTCTGTTCTGACAGCAGTAGGTCTTCTTCCGATCGCAGTTAGTGGAGCTGATATTGAAAAGCTGATGGAAGGTGCACAGGCAGCAAGAAAAGAGGCTCTGGAAGCGGAGTTCTCAGAAAACAGTGCGTTACAGTATGCGGCAATCCGTAATATTTTACTTCGCAAAGGAAAAGCAGTTGAAATCGTAGCAAATTATGAGCCAAGCCTTCACTATGTTTCAGAGTGGTGGAAACAACTTTACGGGGAGAGCGAAGGAAAAGACCAAAAAGGAATTTTCCCGGCAGCAGTAGACCTGACAACAGACTTACATTCTATGGGACAGTTCATTCAGGATGGAAGCCGAATTTTATTTGAGACCGTTTTAGATGTGGAAACTGCAAAAGAAGAGATTCTGATCAACGAAGAGCCGGTGGATCTTGACGGATTAAATTATTTGGCAGGAAAGTCTGTGGACTTTATCAATAAGAGTGCGATGAATGGAACAATTCTTGCTCATACAGATGGAAATGTTCCAAACTTGATGGTACATATTCCGGAGCAGAATGAATTTTATCTCGGACAGTTATTCTATTTCTTTGAATTTGCCTGCGGTGTGAGCGGATATTTATTAGGAGTGAATCCATTTGACCAACCGGGCGTAGAAAGCTATAAGAAAAACATGTTTGCGCTTCTTGGAAAACCTGGGTTTGAAAAAGAACGTGAAGAATTATTAAAGAGATTATAATTAGGAAACGACAGAGGAAGTGGCAAGTTGTTATCAAGACAGATATTACAGAGAACGATCAATGAGATGAAAGAAATTGTGGCAGCAGAAATATCTTTATGGAATGCAGAAGGAATGATTGCTGTGAAAACGTCAGGGGCAGATGAGAGCGCCAAGGAGCAGGTCAAAATCTATCTTTCCAAATGGAAAGAGCAGATGGAGGAAGACGCGGAAGAACTCTCAGAGGCGGTTGAGGAGAAGGCAGCATTTTTTCCAATCTTGAACCATATGAGTGAATTGGAATATGTTCTGATGATCCATGGAGTTTGGGATGACATAAAGGTGATCGGCCGGTTGTGTGTAAGTCAGATTAGAAATTTGATCATGGCTTACCATGAACGGATGGATAAGAATAATTTTCTGCAAAATCTTCTTCTTGACAATTTTCTTCTGGTAGATATTTATAATAGGGCAAAGAAGCTCGGAATCGCAATTGAAGCACGGAGAGTTGTTTTTCTGATTGAGCCTAAAAAAGAAGGAGACAGCATTGTTATGGAGACAATGCGCGGGCTCTATGCGACGGGAACAAAGGATTTCATTACGGCGGTGGATGAAGGGCATATTATTTTTATCAAACATCTCGAGGTGACAGACGGGTATAAGGAAATCAATGATATTGCAAAGACAATCACTGATACATTGAGCGCTGAGGCGATGATGAAAGTGCGTGTTGCTTATGGAACTGTGGTGGAAGAGTTAAAAGATGTTTCTAAGTCTTATAAAGAGGCTGCGATGGCGCTGGATGTGGGAAGAATTTTTTACAGTGAGCGAACGATACTGGCATACAATGAGCTTGGAATCGGGAGGCTGATCCACCAGCTTCCGGTCTCACTGTGCGAGATGTTTCTGCAGGAAGTATTTAACGGAGACGCTTTTGAGCAGTTTGATGAGGAAACTTTGGTTACCGTGTATAAGTTCTTTGATAATAATCTGAACGTATCGGAGACAGCAAGGCAATTATATATTCACAGAAATACACTTGTGTACCGTTTGGAAAAGATTCAGAAATCGACAGGGTTGGATGTGCGTGTGTTTGATGATGCACTTACATTTAAGATTGCGATGATGGTTGCAAGTCATATTAAAAAATAAAAAAGATATTCCGAATAATTTGGAAGCGTAGAACAGAAAGCTGCGTTTCTAAATGTTTGGAATATTTTTTTGTCTGCCAGCATATAGAGGAAGTAAAAATGAATAGAAGGATATTTTCAAACAACTCTAGTCAATGCTCTTCCCATTTGTTATAATACTTGTATTGTAAAAATAATGGAGGGATTTTATTATGGCACATCAGAATCATGAATATCACGAATACATCGTGGAACAGACTGAGAAAGTGATCGGGATCGACAGCCCGACAGGTTATCATTACAATGTACAGAAATATCTTGTAGATACAATACAGGCGATGGGGTTTGAAGTTCGTACACTGAGAAAAGGCGGTGTAATTGCAAATCTTGGCGGAGAGGGGAATCCGTTGATGATGCTTGCACATGTAGATACGTTAGGCGCATTTGTACATTATATTAAAGGGAATGGACGTCTTGCAATTTCCAATGGGACATTGAACCCAAATAATATCGAGACAGAAAATGTACGTGTCATTACAAGAAGTGGTGCGGTGTATGAGGGAACAATCCAGCTTGAGAATGCTTCTGTGCATGTAAATCCAGATGTCAACGCAGAGCGTAAATTTACAAATCTGGAAGTAGTTCTTGATGAAGATGTCACTTCCAAGGAAGACGTAGAGAAATTGGGCATTTGTGCTGGAGATTTTCTTGCGGTAGAACCAAGATTTCAAGTGACAGAAAAAGGATATATTAAGAGCCGTTTTCTGGATGATAAGGCTTCTTCGGGAGTTCTTCTTGGAATCGCAAAATATGTGAGCGAGCATCCGGGATGTCTGAAGAGAAATGTACAGCTGTTCTTTACGACATTTGAAGAGATTGGACATGGGGCGTCAGCAGGAATCCCAGAGGAGATTGAAGATCTTCTGGCAGTGGATATGGGATGTGTCGGAGATCATCTGGCATGTACGGAAAAACAAGTATCCATCTGTGCAAAAGACAGTTCCGGAGCATATCATTTTGAAATGACAAATGAACTGATCGAAGTGGCAAAGGAACATGGAATCGATTATGCAGTTGATATTTATCCATCTTATGGATCCGACGCAGGAGCAGCGCTTAGATCTGGAAAGGATGTAAGATATGCGTTGATCGGACAAGGAGTATATGCTTCACATGGATATGAGAGAACACACAAAGACGGCATGAAACAGACATTCGAACTTGCTTTGAATTATGTTCTGAAATAAGGTAAGGCAGGGAAATGAATGATGCAAAAGAAACATGAGTCTGATCTGACAAGGAAAGAGAAGTGGCAGTTAGAGAGGGAAAAAGTAGCTTCGATGAGCTGGAAGAAGCGAATCGAATATTTCTTCACTTATTACAAATGGGTACTTGTGGTGGCAGTGGCAGTGATTGCACTCGGAGTGTTTGGGGTAAACTGGTACAAGAACTTGCAGAAAGAAGAGCTATTAAATGTGGTAATCGTCAATTCTTCTGCACCGAGTACAGAAAATTTAAATCAAGATTTGCGGAAAGCACTGAAAATCAAAGACAAGAATCAGATTATCACGATCGATACTTCCGTCTATACCGGAGAAGGAAATCAGACGACATATAACAGTACAATGAAGCTATCTGTTGTAATGGGGGCAAGAACCGCGGATATTTTTGTTTGTGATAAAGAAACATTTGCAACATACGATCAGGATGGTGTTTTTTTAAGTGTAGAAGAGTTAATGGGAAGTGAATTTTGCGAAGAACATGCAGAGGAGGTTGGAGAAAATTATATGCTTGCCAACCAAAGTAAACTCGCAGAGGAATATGGAATCGTCGGGTATGAAGATGCGTATATCGGAGTATTTTCTTACACGGAACATCGAGAACATGCGAAAGCATTTGTAGAATTTCTATTCGAGTAAATTGCTTGCTTAGCGGCGATGTGATTCGGGAAAAGAGAGAAAAGACAGTCGGGATTTCAAAAGTCTGTAGATCAGATTTTTGAAAAACTGGCTGTCTTTTTATTCGATAGAAATTCATTGGAAACTCCCAATTTTTACAGTGGATTTGGCACTTGTTTCTGTAATTTATTCTACCATAAGAAAGATGGGAAACAAAGACAATTCCAGGATGAATCTGGAAAAGACAGCGGTAGTACTTAAAAGTATTTTGGCAGGAGAGTATTTTGGAGTGGAGATTTGACCGGGGATTATGGAAAAAGAGAAGAAAATTGTTAAAATGTAAGGATATAGCAATATTTATAATATTGTAAACAAGATTTGCGTAGATTTGCTTATGAGAAGAAGTTATACTAGATTTAGAAAAATGCGAATTTTTTAGAAAAGGAGAAACATTATGGGTAATGAAAACACAAGAGGAAGGGTAACGATCCCGACAGATGTTGATGTTGTACCAGAGACACTGGAATTACTGGAGCGCTGGGGAGCAGATGCGATCCGTGACTGTGATGGAACAGACTATCCGGAAGGATTAAGAGATGTAGATGCAAAAGTATATTCTACTTATTATACAACAAGAAAAGATAATGAGTGGGCAAAGGCGAACCCGGATGAGATTCAGCAGATGTATATTATGACTTCTTTCCATACAGCAGTGGAGGAAAAGCTTTCGATTCATTTGATGGATCATTTATATCCGGATATGCTGAAGGTAAATTCTCATGACGACATTAAGCGCTGGTGGGAAGTAATCGACCGTACTACAGGGGAAGTTGTTCCGACAGATAGTTGGTCTTACAGTGAAGAGACTGGTGATGTGACGATTCATGGAGCAAAGGCATTCCATGATTACACCGTAAGCTTCCTTGCATACATTATGTGGGATCCGGTACATATGTACAACGCAGTTGTTAATGACTGGAAAGGTGTGGAGAAGCAGATTACTTTTGATGTGCGTCAGCCTAAGACAAAAGAATTTTCCATGAAACGTCTCCGCAAATTTATCGAGGACAATCCACATGTAGATGTCATTCGATATACAACATTCTTCCATCAGTTCACACTGATCTTCGATGAACTGGCAAGAGAAAAATATGTAGACTGGTACGGATATTCTGCATCTGTCAGCCCGTATATTTTAGAGCAGTTCGAGAAGGAAGTGGGATACAAATTCAGACCAGAGTATATTATTGATCAGGGATATATGAACAATCAGTACCGGATTCCGTCAAAAGAATTCAAGGATTTCCAGGCATTTCAGAGAAGAGAAGTTGCAAAACTTGCCAAAGAGATGGTGGATATCACGCACGAGATGGGAAAAGAAGCAATGATGTTCTTAGGAGACCACTGGATCGGTATGGAGCCGTTTATGGACGAATTCAAATCCATCGGACTGGATGCAGTTGTAGGAAGTGTTGGAAATGGTTCTACGCTCCGTCTGATCAGCGATATTCCAAATGTGAAATATACTGAGGGACGTTTCCTCCCATATTTCTTCCCAGATACTTTCCACGAAGGCGGAGATCCGGTCAAAGAGGCGAAGGTGAACTGGGTAACAGCAAGACGTGCAATCCTTAGAAAACCGATCGATCGAATCGGATACGGCGGTTACTTAAAGCTTGCACTGGAATTTCCGGAATTTATCGATTATGTAGAAAGTGTATGTAAAGAATTCCGTACATTATATGAGAATATCAAAGGAACAACACCATATTGCGTGAAGACTGTTGCAGTACTCAACAGCTGGGGTAAGATGAGAGCATGGGGAAATCACATGGTACATCATGCTTTATATCAGAAGCAGAACTACTCTTACGCAGGAATTGTGGAGACGCTTTCCGGAGCGCCGTTTGATGTGCGTTTTATCAGCTTTGATGATATTAAGACGAATCCGGCAATCCTTGACGATATCGATGTTATCATTAATGTCGGAGGAGCTTACACTGCACACAGTGGTGGAGCTGCATGGGCGGATGAAGAAATCGTGACAGCAGTGAAGAGATTTATCTACAATGGCGGTGGATTTATCGGTGTTGGTGAGCCGACAGCTTATCAGTGGGAAGGACGTTACTTCCAGCTTGCAAGCGCACTCGGTGTAGAAAAAGAAAATGGATTTAACTTAAATACAGATAAATACAATTGGGAAGAACATGACCACTTCATCAAAGAGGACTGCACAAAGGACATCGACTTTGGGGAAGGTCAGAAAAATATTTTTGCACTAGACGGAACAACAGTATTAAGACAGATTGACAAAGAGGTGCAGATGGCAGTCAATGACTTTGGAGCAGGACGTTGTGTTTACATCAGCGGGCTTCCATACAGCTTCGAGAACAGCCGTCTTCTGTATCGTTCCATCCTTTGGTCTGCACATGACGAAGGAAACCTTCACAAATGGTTCAGCACAAACTTTAACGTGGAAGTGCACGCATATGTGAAGAATGGAAAATACTGTGTAGTAAATAATACTTATGAGCCACAGGATACAACAGTATACAGAGGAGATGGAAGCAGTTTCGATCTTCATCTGGATGCAAATGAAATTATCTGGTACGAAATCTAGTAAAATCTTTAATAGAAAAAACCTCCGGGGGAAAGCATATGACAGCTGACCTGCGGAGGTTTTTTTCTATATAAGAAGTTTTGTGATTTTTACTAAGTTTTATTCAAAGCCTCATGCTTAGACTTCTGAAAGTGCTTTGATAGACGAGACATATTCGGACGGTGTCATGCCGGTGATTTTCTTGAACTGCCTTGAAAAATAGTGGATGGAAGAATAGCCCAGTTTCTCGGCAATCTGTGTGAAATTCATTAAATCTGTACGCATCATTTGCTTTGCAGCATCGATTTTCATATTGGAAAAATATTCAATCACACCAAGTCCGGTCTTCTGTTGGAAAATCTTTTGCAGCTGCGAGCGGCCAATCATATTGTCACGGCAAATCTGCTCGATCGTCAGGTGCAGACAGAGATTTTTTTCCATATAAGCAAGCACACGGTTAAACACTTCGGAATTGCCTTTGGAGGCGATCACTTTTGGAGTCGAAGAAGGACTGTCCTGTTTGCGACGAAGCAGATGGAGCAAAAAATGCTCCAGATGAATCCTGATAAATTGTTCTGCACCAAACGGAGGCTGCTCGCATTTTGTCATTTCGGTAAGGTAAGGGTCATCCAGCCGACAGTTGAACAGTGTCTTCGCCTCTTTGACGATCTCACCGAGCAGAATCTTTTCGGTTTCATCGAGAGAGAAGATCTTTCCTTCAAAAAACTGCATCACTGCATCACTGCATTCGAAAGAGATAACGACAAGGTTCGGGGCAGAGCTTCCGGTCGCCTGTAGTCTGTGAAATTCATTTGGTTTGTGAAAGGCGACCTCCCCTTTTTTTAAACGTGCATGGATACTTTCCATATAAATATCAATCTCACCTTTGTCAACGAAGACAAACTCCCAGAAATTGTGGGACTCTCCGGCGAAAGAGAAATCGCTCATATATTCAAAATAATGGATGGTGAATACTTCGTGGATGGATATGGTGTCCGTCAGAAGTGTTCCTTTGTACATCATATTAAACCTCCTGCCTCATTTTGTGAGTCCATACTCTTGCGGTATTTGTTCGGAGAAAGCCCGGTTTCTTTTCGAAATACCTGCGAAAAGTAGGATTGAGAGGAAAAACCGACGACGGAAGCAATCTTTGCAATTGGGAAATTGGTAGTGCCAAGCAGATGTTTTGCCTCAGAAATCCGCTTCTCAATCAGGTAGTTGATCGGGGAAACTCCTTTATAATTTTTAAATGCATGTACCAGATAATATTTGTTCAGATACGTCAGGTCACTGAGTGTCTGAAGTGTGATATCTTCTTTGAAATGTTCATCCAGATACTGTTCGATGAACCGACATTCCTTTGTGATCTTCTTAGTCGGAGCAACGGACAGTGTTGTCTGTGTCTGACGAGTGATATTCCAGATGATCAGCTCCAGAAGATTCTGGCAGATGGATTCAAAATTTTCTTCTTTTTTCCGCACCTCTTTGAGCAGCATTTTCAGGTAAAAATGGAGCTCCTCGCGGTAGTGAAAGAAATTATGAATCGTATAATTAGTAAATTCGTCCTTGTCCGTAAATTGCAGTCCGTTGATCCCAAGGACAATGTATTCAAGAGGAGTGCCGGTTCCGCCTGATTCGGTGTGGGAAACATTCGGATTGACAATGATCAGATCATTTTCTTTGACCGGGAAACACTCGTTCTCAATTGTAAATTTTCCGGTTCCGTGGGTAATAAAAAACAATTCGGTAAAATGATGCGTATGTGCAAGGCTATGCCAGTCCTGCTCATATTTTGCTTCTGTGATATAGAGCAGATGGACATCGATTTTTTTGGAATTTTTCTCTTCCAGGCGATAATTTTGATTACTCATAATAGGTCTCCTTTGGGTTTATTATATAGATGTTTGTTGAAAAAAGCAATAAACGAATCGGTGTCATTTACAAGCTTGCTGTCAGATAGTATAATCCGTGTAATGAGGAGGAGAAAACATTATGAACTATCTTTCATTTTTAGTAAAACCTGCATCATCTCTATGCAATTTGAAGTGTCCGTACTGCTTCTATGAGGACATCAGTAATAGGAGAGAACGTCCATGCAGTGGGAAAATGAAGCCGGAAATCATGCGGAAATTGATTGACCGTGCCATTGCAGAAACGGAGGAAGATGCACAGATTACATTTGCATTTCAAGGTGGGGAGCCCACCCTTGCCGGGCTGGAGTATTATAGACAATTTACAGAGTATGTCCGTGAAAAAAAGGGGGCACGTACAGTACGATATGCCATTCAGACAAATGGTACGCAGATAGATGAGTCGTGGGCACGGTTCTTTCGAGAAGAAGACTTTCTCGTGGGTGTTTCGTTGGACGGGTATGAGTCTAACACAAACCGTTTTCGGGTAGATCAAGAGGGAAAGGGAATGTATGCGCAGATTATGCAGGGAATCCGGCTGCTGGAACAATATGAAGTGGCATATAATATTCTTACTGTACTGACACCACGGCTTGCGGCGCATCCGGAAGCATATTATCACTTCTTGAAAGATCAGGGATTTTCTTATGTGCAGTGTATTCCGTGTCTTGGAGAATTCCCAGAACAGCAACAGAGCGCAGTGACTGGAAATGATCAGGAACTAAAGCCAGAACAGTACGCCGAATTTTATAAGCGGTTCTATCGTCTCTGGCTGGATGATTATGTGCATGGAGATTACATGAGTGTGACTCTGTTTGATAATTTGCTGTTGATGTTGTCTGATCGCCCTCCGCAACAGTGTGGAATGCTTGGATTCTGTACAGCGCAGCTTGTGGTGGAGGCAGACGGCAGTGTATATCCGTGTGATTTTTATGTGTTGGATCAGTATTGCTGCGGAAATCTGCAAGATCAGACACTTCAGGAACTTTTATATAGTGAAGCGATGAAAAACTTTATTCAGGAAGAAAGACAGATAAAAAAAATCTGTGAGACATGTCCATTCTGGAAAATCTGCCGCGGTGGCTGCAAGAGACAGAATGGAACCTATCTCACAGAAGAGTGGTGTGGTCACAGAGAATTTCTGATGGAGGCATATCCGACATTGTTCCGGATTGCACAGACACTTTGAAAGACTCTGTGATTATTTTTTAAAAGTAGCAGAACACAGCTGGAAATCAAGATTTCCAGCTGAATTCTTATAGAATATGAGATAAATTTGCGACCGGTGTACAGCCGCTTTGGAGTGAGACTCCGTCGCTGTATCCCTCTTCGCGGCCATCGAGTTCTTGAATCAGAAGAGCGCGAAGATAGGCGATCCGAGCCTGATATGCTTCATCGGTGATTGCATTGTGTTCTTCCCGCGGATCTTTTCTCAGATCAAAGTACTGTTCAGTATTTTTCTCGCTGTACCAAATATATTTATCAGTCTCGGTCACGATAAAATGACTGGACAGACCGGAGTGGAAGCTGTGTTCTCCGTGCAGATACTCGCGGTTGTTTTGTTCTTCTTTCGGCTTTCCGACAATCTCTGGCATCAGAGAGAAGCCGTCCACACCCTCTGGAACCGGGATACCTGCAAAATCGAGGAGTGTTGGAAGGATATCGCGCAGTTCTGTGATCGTATTGCTGCGAATCGGTTTGGAAGGGCATACATTTTTGCCGACGTGGAACAGAAGTGGGATATGTGTGCTTCCTTCGTAGGCAAATACTTTTCGGTACAGGTGATGATCAAAGAGTAGTTCCCCGTGATCGGACAAGAAGAGAATCACAGTGTTGTCATATTCTCCGCTTTCCATCAGTGCAGAGAGAAGCCGTCCGATCTGGTGGTCGACATGTGTGATGCAGGCATAGTATCCCGCCATTGCATTGTGTTGCTGTTCGGCATCGTTGCAGCCGTAGATAGAGTCTTTCCTATATCCGAACTGTTCGGTACTTGCGGTGTCATCCCAGTCGCCGCAGGCAGGTGCCCTAAGTTCTTTGTCTTTGTACAGATCGAAGTAGGATGCCGGCGCATCAAAAGGCTGGTGCGGACGGACATAGGAGCTCATCAGGAAAAATGGTCTGGTGCGATCACGTGTTTCTAAGAAGCGGATACTTTCTTCCGTCACCCAGTTTGTCGGATGCAGCCGTTCTTCATAGATCCACGGGTGGGTCACCCAGGAGTTGCATTCCGGTCCGCTGGCATTGAAATCCGCATGGGATCCGAGAGCATTTTTTAAATCATAAAGATAGTCATCAGTCACCGTCTGATGCTGAAAATGCGGAATGGAGGCATCCCGGTAATATCCAAGATAGCCATCGTGCAGACGCAGTCCTTGGAACCCGCAATGTTTTCTCACCGGATGTACATGCATCTTTCCAACACACTGTGTCTGGTATCCGTGTGTACTGAACTCTTCTGCGAGCATGTGATCGTAGTTCCAGTCAATACCATCCTCATATCCGACACGTCCGTGGTGCTCTTGACTTTTCCCGGTAAAAAGCGCAGCTCTTGCAGGGATACAGCTTGGACAGGAGGAATAGGCGCGGTCAAAAAAGGCACCATCAGAAGCGAGCGTGTCAAGGTAAGGTGTCTTGACGTCCGGATGTCCGGCATAGGAAAGACAGTCTCCACGAAACTGGTCACACATAAGAAGTAAAATGTTTGGTTGTTTCATCATTTTTTCCTTTCATATTATTGCATATTTTTCGGTTACCAATGCAGGCAGCTTTTGATACAATCATAAACACTGGGAAAAAGAAAAGCAAGAAAGAGTTTTTTATTAATTTCATATTTTTAGCTTTGAGAGCAATATACATAAAAATGAGAACAACATTAATATAGAAAAAATGACGGATGTAGTGTAGAATATAGTGTATAAAGTGAACGAAATAAACAAAAGGAGGAGTTCAGTTATGAAAATGAAAAAAGTAACAGCGCTTTTACTTACAGTTGCAATGGCTGCTACTATGCTTGCAGGATGCGGAAGTAAAGAGGAAAAAGCAGAAGGCAAGAAAGAAGATGGAAAGACAGTCCTGAAATTTGCTGCATTTGAAGGTGGTAACGGAGCTGAGATCTGGAAGAATATCGAGAAAGCATTTGAGGAAGAACACAAAGATGTAGACGTAGAATTACACCTTTCTTCTGAGCTTGATAAAGATTTACAGAAAGACTTTAAGAACGGAAATGTTCCAGATGTTGTATACTACAACTTAGGTCAGGAGAGCGGATTCGTAGAGACCATGTTAAAAGAAAAAGCAATCGCTGACATCTCAGATGTATTTGATGATGAGTTAAAAGGTAAATTAGTAGGTGGTATTACAGAGAATGCTGCGGCACAGCCATACGGTGACGGAAAAGTTTACCTTGCTCCGATCATTTATACACCAACAGGATTATGGTATAACAAAGACTTATTTGAAGGACCAAATAAGAAATACGATCTTCCGACAACATGGGACGAGTTCTTTGCACTTGGAGACAAAGCAAAAGCTGACGGAATTTCTTTATTTACATATCCACAATCAGGATACTTCGATGCAACAATGTATCAGATGTTAGCACAGGCAGGTGGAATTGATTTCTACAACAAAGCTGTAAACTATGATGAAAAGACATGGACATCTGAAGAAGGAAAGAAAGTTGTTGATACAATCGCAAAACTTGCTTCACCAGATTATATCCAGGCAGATACAGTTGCAAATGCAAACTCAGACGGTGGATTCAAGATCAATCAGCAGAACGTGATCGACGGAAAAGCATTATTTATGCCAAATGGTAACTGGGTAATCGGGGAGATGGCAAACTCTACTCCGGAAGGATTCAACTGGGGAATGATGGCACCTCCGAAGTTCAATGCAGATGAAGATAACTACATCTACACATTCACAGAGCAGATGTGGATTCCTGCGGATGCAGAAAATATGGATCTTGCAAAAGAATTTGTAAAATTCATGTACTCTGATACAGTTGTTGATTTAATGCTCAACAACAAAGTAGTGAACAAAGAGACAAATGAAGAATCAGCAGCTCCAATCGTATCACCGGTTCTTGGTGCATCAGACAAGCTGGAAGATGGAACAATCAAAGATACTTATACACTGGCATCTTCTAACGGATACGAAGCAGTTGCAGGTACATGGGCTACAACAAAACCAATTGATGGATTTGATATGAAAGCAACAGTTTATGGTGCAATCGATGCTCTGAATACAGGAGAGATGACAGCAGATCAGTATCAGAAACAACTGGTAGATGCATGGGAGAAATTATTAGAAAACGTAGAATAATTATCCAGATAAGTTATAGTTAGTCAGAACGGTGAGTTATCAGGGCTCACCGTTTTTTAAGGAGAAAGATAAGCTTATGAACAGAAAACGATCAGAACGAAGATTTGTCTTTGCATGTCTGGCACCGGCAGTAATCTTGATGGTTCTCTTTATTTTCATTCCTACAATCAATGTATTTCGGATGTCCTTATACCGCATGGGAGGAATTACGAACAAACAGACATTCATAGGACTGGAGAACTTTAAAACACTGCTGGGGGATAAGAATTTCCTTCAGGCAATGCAGAATACAATATTGATTATTGTGTTAGTAATGATCTGCACGATCATTCTTGCTGTATTATTTGCAGCATTGTTAAACAGAGGAACTTTTAAGGGAAAGAACTTTTTCCGTGTTATTTTTTACATTCCGAATATTTTATCCATCGTTGTTATTGCGGGTATCTTTGGAGCGATTTATAACCCGAGTACAGGTCTTCTCAATACATTCCTGAAAGCGATTCATCTTGATGGACTGGCACGTCAGTGGATGGCAGAGCCGAATATTGTGATCTATTCTGTAATCTTTGCGCTGATCTGGCAGGCAATTGGATACTACATGGTAATGTATATGGCAAGTATGGCAGCAATTCCACCGGATTATTATGAGGCGGCATCTCTGGATGGAGCGACAGAGATCCAGATGTTTTTCAAGATTACATTCCCTCTGATCTGGAGCAATATTCGTACTACATTGACATTCTACATCATCAGTACGATCAACTTAAGCTTCCTGTTTGTCCAAATTATGACAAACGGAGGACCGAATGGAAATACAGAAGTGGCGCTGAACTATATGTATAAGCAGGCATACACAAACGGTTCTTATGGATATGGTATGGCGATCGGTGTTGTGATCTTCCTGTTCTCATTTATTCTGGCAGGAATTGTAAATAAGATCACAGACAGAGAAGTTTATGAATTTTAGGAAAGGAGAGCAGATATGGAAAAAATTAATAAACATAAAAAACCAAGCAGTTATATTTATAAGCTGTTCATCTATGTAGCTCTTCTTGCACTGGCAATTTCTATCATTATTCCGGTAGCATGGGTATTCATGGCAAGTTTGAAGAAGAACTCAGAGTTTATCGGGGGAGATGTAAGTCCGTGGGCACTTCCGAAAGAATTTTTTGTACAGAACTTTGTTGTGGCATTCCGCGATGCGAACATGGGAACGTTTTTCTTAAATTCTGTGATCGTTACTGCAACAGCATTGATCCTCCTGTTACTTCTTGCACTTCCGGCATCTTATGCACTGTCAAGATTTAACTTCAGAGGGAAAAAGATTCTGAACATTGCATTTATGGCAGGACTTTTCGTCAACATCAGTTACATTGTAGTACCGATCTTCCTGATGCTCAGTGATGCAAATAAATTGCTCGGGGTAGATTTCTTCCTGAATAACAGGTTTATCCTGGCGCTTGTCTATGCATCGAGTGCACTGCCATTTACAGTGTATCTTTTGAGCGGATATTTCCGGACATTGCCGAAAGGATTTGAGGAAGCGGCATATATTGACGGATGCGGATACTTTAAGACGATGACAAAGATCATGGTGCCGATGGCAAAACCAAGTATCATCACAGTAATTTTATTTAACTTCTTATCATTCTGGAATGAGTATATCATTGCCTATACATTGATGGATGGAAATGATACGCTGGCGATGGGACTGAAAAATCTGATGGCAGTAGAAAAGACAGCTACCAACTACGGTATTATGTATGCCGGACTTGTGATTGTTATGCTGCCGACATTGATCTTATACATCATGGTACAGAAACGTCTGACAGAGGGTATGACTCTCGGCGGACTGAAAGGTTAGGAGGGACTGGCAATGAATAGTAGTACAGTAAGAAATATTATCATGTGTGTTGCATTTGTTATTTTCCTTGCTATGATCATCGTTGGTCAGAGACATATTTCTGTATCCGGACTTGCGATGGAGGTCATCGGATTGATCGGACTTCTGACACTTTTGTTCGTATATAACCACAGATACAAATAGAAAAGAATATGCTGGAATCTAAGAACGGATTCCGGCATATTTTTTTTGGAGGAACTGCATTCCTTTTTTTAAAAATATGAGTTATATTAATGTAAGAAGATTATATAAAAGGAAAGAAAGGCATAGACCTTGAAAGGAGACGATTGTGCAAACATAGAAAGAAATTGACTAAAGATTTTTTAAAAAACATCAGGTAGAATAGTAGATAATACAAAACAGAAGTGATAGATGAACAGGAGGTAGTTCAAAATGAAAAAACCAGTATTAGTAATTATGGCAGCCGGAATGGGAAGTCGTTACGGCGGATTAAAACAGATTGACCCAGTAGATGAGCAGGGACATATTATTATGGATTTCTCTATCTTCGATGCAAAGAGAGCAGGATTTGAGAAAGTCGTATTTATCATCAAAAAAGAAAATGAGGCAGATTTTAAAGAAGCAGTCGGAAAACGTATGGAAGAAGTGATGGATGTTGCTTATGTATTCCAGGATCTTCACAACATTCCGGAAGGATTTGAAGTGCCGGAAGGACGTGTGAAACCTTGGGGAACTGCACATGCCGTATTAAGCTGTATCGATGAAGTGGACGGACCATTTGCGGTAATCAATGCAGATGACTACTATGGAAGAGATGCCTTCCAGAAAATCTATGACTTCCTTTCTACTCATGAGGACGATGACAAGTTCCGTTATACAATGGTCGGATATCAGCTGGAAAATACATTGACAGAGAACGGACATGTAGCCCGCGGGGTATGTACGACAAATGAGGCAGGCGAGCTTGTAAAAGTAGAAGAGCGGACAAGAATCGAGAAAAAAGGTGACGGTGCTGCCTATACAGAAGATGAGGGAGCAACCTGGACAGATCTTCCGAAGGGAAGCATTGTGTCTATGAATATGTGGGGATTCACAGCAAGCATTCTGCAGGAGATTAAAAATGGATTTGCTTCTTTCTTAGAGGAAGGATTAAAGACGAACCCTCTGAAATGTGAATACTTCCTTCCGACAGTTGTCAGCAATCTGCTGGAAGAAGACCGCGCAACTGTATCCGTACTGACATCTGCAGATAAATGGTATGGAGTAACTTATAAAGAAGATAAGCCAGTCGTAGTAGCTGCGATCAAACAGATGAAAGAAAATGGATTATATCCGGAAAAATTGTGGGGAGAAGAGTAAGATTATGGGAATGGTATCAAACAGACAAAAAGACGAAGCAATTGCAAATTTTAGATTTGAAGGGGTTCTGATTGATGAGCGTCCATATGGAAGTGGACATATCAATGATACATTCCTTCTGACATTCGATATCTCAGGTATGGGACTTCTGCGTGTAATCTTACAGCGCATGAACAAAGAAATCTTTACACAGCCGGAAGAATTGATGGAGAATGTACTCGGTGTTACTTCTTACCTTCGTAAGAAGATCATTGAAAACGGTGGAGATCCGGAGAGAGAGACATTAAATATCATTCGCACAGTTGCAAACAGACCGTACTATGTGGATTCTCAAGGGGACTATTGGAGATGCTACAAATTCATCGATGGAGCTACCAGCTATGACCAGGTAGAAAAACCAGATGATTTCTATCAGAGCGCAGTATCTTTCGGTAACTTCCAGAGATTGCTTGCAGACTATCCGGCAGAGACTCTTCACGAGACGATCAAAGGATTCCATGATACAAAGGCACGTTTTGAAGTGTTCAAAAAAGCAGTGGAAGCAGATGTGTGCGGACGTGCAGCTTCTGTTCAGAAAGAGATTGATTTTGTTCTGGCACATGAAGATGTAGCTAACGTATTTGGAGATATGCTTGCGGCAGGAGAACTTCCACTTCGTGTGACACACAATGATACAAAATTAAATAACATTATGATTGACGATAAGACTGGAAAAGGAATCTGTGTGATCGACCTTGATACAGTTATGCCGGGACTTGCAATGAATGACTTTGGGGATTCTATCCGTTTTGGAGCAAGTACAGGAGCAGAAGATGAAATCGATCTGAGCAAAGTGTCCTGCGATATGGAATTATTTGATCTGTATGCGAAAGGATACATCGAAGGATGTGGCGGAAAACTTACAAAGAAAGAGATCGAGTTGATGCCAATGGGAGCAAAGGTTATGACATTTGAATGTGGTATGCGTTTCTTAACAGATTATCTTGAAGGAGATCATTACTTTAAGATCCACAGAGAACATCACAATCTTGACCGCTGCCGTACACAGTTTAAACTTGTGGAAGATATGGAAGCAAAATGGGATATCATGCAGGAGATCATCAGGAAATATAATGTTTAAGTAAGAATGTTTCTTGAGAGTGTGTGGGAAATCCGTAGAGAAGATTTGAAAGAATTTGTGAGAAATAAGTTTAAAACAGAAAAAATGTTTTAAAACAAAAAATATAAAAAATAGTTGTACTGCCCGCAGTACGGTATTATAATAGAAGAAGAGAGAGATTTCTCATGTTACCCTACAAATCGTAAAAAACAGGAGGATACGAACATGGCAATTTTAGTAACAGGCGGAGCCGGATATATCGGAAGCCATACATGCATCGAATTAGTGAATGCAGGATATGACGTTGTTGTATTAGATAACTTATGTAATTCCAGCAAGGAATCTTTAAAACGTGTTGAGAAGATCGTCGGAAAACCAATCCCATTTTATGAGGCAGATATCCGCGATGCAGAGGCGTTAAAGAATATATTTGAGAAAGAAGATATCAATGCAGTCATTCATTTCGCAGGATTAAAAGCAGTTGGAGAATCTGTTGTAAAACCATTAGAGTATTATGACAACAACATTGCAGGAACACTGGTACTCTGCGATGCAATGAGAAATGCGGGAGTGAAGAACATTATCTTCAGTTCTTCTGCAACAGTATATGGAGATCCGGCATTTGTACCGATCACAGAAGAATGCCCGAAAGGACAGTGTACAAACCCATACGGCTGGTCGAAGTCAATGTTAGAGCAGATCCTCACAGATTTACATACAGCAGATCCGGAATGGAATGTCGTATTACTCCGTTACTTTAATCCGGTAGGAGCACATAAGAGCGGAACAATCGGAGAGAACCCGAAAGGAATCCCGAACAACTTAATGCCTTATATTACACAGGTGGCAGTTGGGAAGTTAGAGTGTCTCGGAGTATTCGGAGATGACTATGATACACATGACGGAACAGGTGTGCGCGATTATATCCATGTCGTAGACCTTGCACTTGGTCATGTGAAAGCATTGAAGAAGATTGAAGAGAAAGCCGGTGTATGCATCTACAACCTTGGAACAGGAAATGGATATTCTGTTCTGGATATGGTAAAAGCATTCAGCAAAGCATGCGGAAAAGAGATTAAATATGAGATCAAACCGCGTAGAGCCGGAGATATTGCAACTTGCTACGCAGACCCTGCAAAAGCAAAAGAAGAACTTGGATGGGAAGCTGAGAGAGGACTCGATGAGATGTGCGAAGACTCATGGAGATGGCAGTCAAACAATCCAAACGGATATGAAGCATAAAAAGATATGAGAATCTCATAGAGAGAAAGAGAGAAGACAAGCTCTGGTTACAGAGGGATTGGATTCTCTCTTTTTTTTGGGTTCGAGCATTTTAGGAAGCAGATTGTCTGTCCAAGGATTGGTACTTCCATATCGGGGGGAAAAGTGGTATAATTTAACGGTAACTTTAGTTCTATTGAGGGTTAAAATATGAAGAAGGATATTCGATTAAAAGGACAGCTCCGCTTTTACATGCAGTGGCCGATCTTTATGCTGATCCTGCTCGTGGCGATGACCATCTGGATCTTTTTTACGAGCAGTCAGGCAGGAATCATGATGGCAATCATTGTGACAGTGTATGGAATCGGAGTAGGTGTGCTCTATATGTACAGTAAGTCGCTGATCATGGCAGACCTGGTACAGTTCGCAGCACAGTATGGTGTTGTTCAGAATACACTGCTGAAGGAACTTTCCATTCCGTATGCACTTCTGATGGATGATGGGCAGATTATATGGATGAATGACAGTTTCAAAGTAGTGACAGGGCAGGGCGACAAGGCAGAGAAGTATATTAATAAGGTCATCCCGGAACTGAACCGGGGCGTATTTCCAAAAGCGGAATCTGAGCAGGTGCAGCTGAATGTTATTTACAAGGAGAAGGAATATTCAGTAGCTATGCACAAAGTATCTGTGGAAGGATTTAGTGAGACAGAGGAACTTTTACAGCTTCCCAAGGAGAAGGAATACTTTATTGCAATCTACCTGAAGGATGTCACAGAACTGAATAAGTACATTCGCGAAAATGATGCACAGAAGATGGTAGCAGGTCTGATCTACATTGATAACTTTGATGAAGTCATCGAGAGTGTTGAAGAAGTCAGACAGTCACTTCTGGTAGCGTTGATCGACCGGAAGATTAATCAGTATATTGCAAAGATTGACGGGATCGTCAAGAAAATGGAGAAGGATAAATACTTTATCGTGATTAAGAAAAAGTATTTCCAACAGTTGAAAGAAGATAAGTTTGCATTGTTAGAGGAGGTCAAGGGCATTAGCATTGGAAATGAGATGCCGGCAACACTCAGTATCGGTCTTGGGATGAGTACCGACACTTATGCACAGAGTTACAACTATGCCCGGGTGGCAATCGATCTTGCACTTGCAAGAGGGGGTGACCAGGCGGTTGTAAAGGATGCGAACAATATTACGTATTTTGGCGGAAAGCGCGAACAGGTGGCAAAGAATACGCGTGTGAAGGCGCGAGTCAAGGCGGAGGCTCTGCGGGAATTTATTGCCGCTAAGGACAAAGTCATTGTCATGGGACATAAGATCGGGGATGTAGATTCTTTTGGAGCGGCAATCGGTATTTATCGTGCGGCTACAATTATGGAGAAGAAAGTACATATCGTGATCAACGATATCACAAGTTCTGTCAGACCGCTGTATGAGCGTATCCGGGATAATGCGGCATACGATGAAGATCTGTTTCTTACTTCCTCTCAGGTGGAGGATGTGGTAACGGAAAATACGATGGTTGTTGTAGTCGACACAAATAAGCCGGAACTGACAGAGTGTGAGGAACTGCTTGGCATGACAAAGACGATCGTCGTGCTCGATCATCACCGGCAGGGAAGCAACAGCATTGATAATGCAGTATTATCTTATATTGAACCGTATGCATCTTCCACCTGTGAGATGGTCGCAGAAGTGCTGCAGTACATTGCGGATGATATCCGGATCAAGGCGGTGGAAGCAGACTGTATGTATGCGGGAATCATGATCGATACAAATAACTTTGTGAGCAGAACCGGTGTCAGAACCTTTGAGGCGGCAGCATTTTTGAGGCGCTGTGGTGCAGATATCACCCGGGTGAGAAAGATGTTCCGGGATGATATGGATTCGTATCGTGCAAAGGCGGAGACGGTGCGCAGAGCAGAGGTATACAGAGGTGAATTTGCTATTGCGGAGTGTCCGGGCAAAGGAATTGAAAGTCCGACGATCGTCGGAGCCCAGGCAGCGAATGAGCTGCTCAACATTGCGGGGATCCGTGCATCGTTTGTATTGACAGCATACAATGGGAAGGTGTATTTGAGCGCCCGTGCCATTGATGAGGTAAATGTTCAGGTGATCGCAGAACGTCTCGGCGGAGGCGGCCATATCAACGTAGCAGGAGCACAGTTTTCCGATATGGAAGTCGAGGAAGTCATTGGGATGATCAAAGGCACACTGGACGAGATGATAGAAGGAGGAGATATATAATGAAAGTAATTTTATTAGAAGATGTAAAGGCACTTGGGAAAAAGGGAGAGATCGTAAACGTCAATGACGGGTACGCAAGAAACTTTATCTTGCCGAAGAAATTAGGTCTCGAAGCAACTGGAAAGAATTTAAATGACCTGAAGCTTCAGAAAGCGAACGAAGAAAAGATTGCGCAGGAGCAGTTAGAGGCTGCCAAAGCACTCGCAGAGAAGATTGCAGCAGGAAAAGTGACACTGCAGATCAAAGTTGGAGAAGGCGGCAGAACTTTCGGATCTGTTTCTTCCAAAGAAGTGGCACATGCAGTCAAAGAGCAAATGGGATATGATATTGACAAGAAGAAAATTCAGTTAAAAGAAGCAATCAAGACATTGGGAACACATATCGTTCAGGTAAAACTTCACACAAAGGTGACAGCAGATCTGAAAGTCGTTGTCACAGAAGCGTAGGTGGAACGCATGGAAGAGGCATTGATCAAAAGAGTCCTTCCGCACAGCCTCGAGGCGGAGCAATCCGTTGTCGGAGCAATGCTGATGGACAAGGATGCGATCATGACAGCGGCAGAAATCGTCAGCCGGGAAGATTTTTACCAGACGGCATATGGCATTCTGTTTGAGGCTATGGTGGAACTTTTCAATGAAGGGAAGCCGGTCGATCTGATCACCCTTCAGGAGCGTCTGAAAGAAAAGGATGTTCCGCCGGAAATCACCAGCCTTGAATTTGCAAGAGATCTTCTGACAGCAGTTCCGACTTCTGCGAATGTAAAATATTATGCAGAGATCGTCATGGAAAAATCGATGCTGCGGAAACTGATCAAGCTGAATGAGGAGATTGAGAACATGTGTTATCTCGGTCGGGATTCGCTGGAGGCGGTGCTTGAGACGACGGAGAAGAGAGTATTTGAGCTTGTACAGAAGAGAAATACCGGAGACTATGTTCCAATCAAGCAGGTCGTGTTAAATGCGTTAGATAAGATCGAGAAGTCTTCCAAGACGAAGGGAACTGTCACCGGAATTCCGACAGGGTTCATTGATCTTGATTATAAAACATCCGGCCTGCAGCCGTCTGATCTGATCCTCGTGGCAGCGAGACCGTCTATGGGAAAGACAGCGTTCGTGCTTAATATCGCACAGCATGTGGCATTTCGCAGCAATAAGACGGTGGCAATCTTCAGTCTTGAGATGTCCAAGGAACAGTTGGTGAACCGTCTGTTTTCTTTGGAGTCTCAGGTAGATGCACAGCTGCTCCGTACCGGTAATCTGAAGGATTCCGATTGGGAGAAGCTGATTGAAGGAGCTGGAGTGATTGGAAAGTCTAAGATGATCATTGATGATACGCCGGGAATCTCTATTTCAGAACTCCGCTCTAAGTGCAGAAAGTTTAAGCTGGAGCAAGGGTTAGACCTGATCATCATCGACTATTTGCAGTTGATGACCGGACGTGTAGGCGGACGTGCAGAATCCAGACAGCAGGAGATCTCGGATATTTCCAGATCATTGAAAGGACTTGCCAGAGAGCTGAATGTACCGGTTATTGCACTTTCTCAGCTGAGCCGTGCCGTAGAGCAGAGGCCGGATCATCGTCCGATGATGTCAGACCTTCGAGAATCTGGTGCAATCGAGCAGGATGCCGACGTGGTGATGTTTATTTACCGTGATGATTATTATAACAAAGATACAGATATGAAGAACATTGCAGAGATCATCATTGCGAAACAGAGAAACGGTCCGATCGGAACTGTGAATCTTGCATGGCTTCCAAATTATACGAAGTTTGCCAATGCGACGAGAAAGCAGGAATAATGGCGAAACTTGCGATGGAAAGAGCAAAAGAACAGACCTTCAATATGTTATAATCTTTATAGGTTATTACATATTGGAGGTTATTTTTATGGGCGAAGTTCACTATATGATTTCAGAAGCTGCAAAGAGAGTCGGGGTGGAGGCACATGTGCTGAGATACTGGGAGGAAGAACTTGACCTTCCGATCGGCAGGACAGAGATGGGGCACCGTTACTATACAGAAGATGACATCCGTTTATTTCACTGCATTAAGGATCTCAAAGAGCAGAGCATGCAGTTGAGAGAGTTAAAGACCGTCATACCAGAATTAAAGAAAGCGCGGGAACAGAAGAAGAAAAAGCTGGCAGAGATGGAGGAAAGGGAGAACAGCAGAATGAGTCAGACAGAAGGACAGCTTGTCAAGGCACAGCCGGAAGTGGTGGATACGGACAAGTTTTTGCAAGTTCAGAGCTTTATCGGGGAGGCACTTCAGAAAGTTATCGTGGAGAATAATACGAAGCTTGCGCAGGAAGTCAGTCATACAGTTACAAAGAATGTACTTGGCGAGATGGAAACGTTGTTTCATCTGAAAGAGCAGAAAGAAGAAGAACATTACCGCAAGCTGGACAGCCTGATCAGACAGCAGCAGCAGATCAGACGCGAGAGTGTGAAGATATCACCGGTTGGAAAGTTGAGAAAATTGCTGGAAGGATAGCATGAAGTGAACAAAAGATGGAGTATAACATGATTTTTTAGGACAAGTTTATGCTGCAAAAAAGGGGACGGATCAGACATTACATCTGATCCGTCCCACTTTTTTGCCTATATACTTACTGGGCTATGTTGGCTGCCAGGCAGCCATATCTGAATTATTCAGCAGAGATAGCTCCTGTTGGACATTGTGCAGCACAAGCTCCACAGTCTACGCAAGCATCAGCATTGATTTCGTAGTGATCTGCTCCCTGAGAGATTGCTCCAACTGGACATTCAGCTTCGCAAGCTCCACAGCTTACACATTCATCGCTAATTACGTGTGCCATAGTATGTATCCTCCTTTTCTGTGGCAGAATGAACTCTGCCTATTTGTGTTTATTTTAATACAAATGAGCCAAATATACAAGTCTATTTTGTGCTCTGAATTTAATACAAAGAAAAAGAGTTTCAATCAGAGCACAAAAAGACTAGAAGACAACAGAACAGGGACCGGAACAATTTGTCTTAAAGTTCTTCCGACAGTTTGTTCAGACGCTGCTTTTCATGCTTATATGCAGCGAGAACAACACGTTTGGCAGCCTCTGCATCTTCTTTACTTGGTTCTGGAGTATCCTTTAACGGATAATCCATATGAAGGTTATCATATTTTGCCTTTCCCATAGAGTGGTAAGGAAGAATATCAAGCGCTTTGACATTGTTCAGTGTTCCGAGAAATGTGCCAAGTTGTTCCAGATATTCTTGATAGAAAGTGATGCCGGGAACAATCACATGGCGTACCCAGATCGGAATGTTTTGCTCATCGAGATAGCGTGCAAATGCCAGGATACGCTCATTGGAGTGTGCAGTCAGTTTCTTGTGTTCTTCTCCGTTGATATGTTTGATGTCAAGCATGATCAGGTCTGTGACCTGAAGGAGCTTTTCCAGCTTTTCCATAAATACTGCATTGGATGGCTGAAACATAATCCCAGAAGTATCGATACAGGTGTGGATATGATCTTTCTTCAGCTTTGTAAAGAGCTCGATCAGAAAATCCATCTGCATCATTGGTTCACCGCCTGTCACAGTCACACCGCCATGGCGGTAAAATGGGAGATTAGAGTAGAAGCCTTCGAGTACTTCCTCTACACTTTGTTGTTCTCCGATGTTTGGCTCCCATGTATCTGGATTGTGACAGTACAGACAGCGCATCGGGCAGCCCTGAAGAAAGATTACGTAGCGCAGTCCCGGGCCATCTACGGTTCCACAGCTTTCAATCGAATGTATATATCCTTTTGTCATAAAAGACACCTGCCTTTCAGTATGATAAAGTTCGGTATGAAAAAAGGCTGTCGCAGAATGGAAAGATCAGAAACCATTTCGGCGGCAGCCCCTTGAAGTCATTATTGCAATTCGATACGGAGAACAGAACGTCCGATGACATAGACGATATGTCATCAGACGGCTCTCTCTGCCGTTACATTACATTCCTTCGTGGAATGTACGGGAAATAACGTCGTCCTGCTGTTCTTTTGTAAGTTTGATAAAGTTTACAGCGTATCCTGAAACACGAACAGTTAACTGTGGGTAGTTTTCTGGGTGTTTCTGAGCGTCTAATAATGTTTCTCTTGTAAATACGTTTACATTTAAGTGGTGTCCACCCTGCTCTACGTATCCGTCTAACATATTTACTAAGTTATCTACCTGCTGCTGATTTACTGCCATAGTGTTATCCTCCTTGATTTTGGTTTTTCTTTATCTGATTTTTGTATTGTCGGACAGATTATTCGTTGTCGATGCTGTCCATGATGTTTGGAATGTTACAAGCCTGGTTTCCACATTCTTCGATTCTGTCAAGGTCAAGGTCACCTGCAAAGATCTTATCTTCTTTTCCAAGTGCTCCCGGAATGATAGAGAATGTGTTGGAAATTCCGTCCTGAGCATGTCTGAATGGAATCTTAGCTACAGATGCAAGGGAAGCTAATGCTCCGTGAGAATCACGTCCGTGCATTGGGTTTGCTCCTGGTGCTAAAGGTTCTCCAAGCTTTCTTCCGTCTGGTGTGTTACCTGTCTTCTTACCATATACAACGTTAGATGTGATAGTAAGGATAGAAGTTGTAGGAACACCGTGACGGTATGTGTGATGTTTTCTGATCTTGTCCATGAAAGAACGTACAACAGTTACTGCGATCTCATCTACATCATCATCGTTGTTACCGTATTTCGGGAAATCTCCCTCTACTTCGTAGTCTACTACTAATCCATCTTCGTCTCTGATCGGTTTTACTTTTGCATATTTGATTGCACTTAAAGAGTCAGCTACAACAGAAAGTCCTGCGATACCTGTTGCAAAGTAACGTTTTACTTCACGGTCATGAAGAGCCATCTGGATTTTTTCGTAGCAATATTTGTCATGCATGTAGTGGATGATATTTAATGTGTTTACATATAATTCAGCAAGCCATTCCATCATGTCGTCGAATTTAGCCATAACATCATCGTAGTCAAGGTATTCACCTTCTACCGGACGGTATTTTGGTCCTACCTGTACTTTGGATTTCTCATCCACACCACCGTTGATTGCGTATAATAAACATTTTGCAAGGTTTGCACGAGCTCCGAAGAACTGCATTTCCTTACCGATTCTCATAGAAGATACACAGCATGCGATTGCGTAGTCATCTCCGTGAGTCGGACGCATTAAATCATCGTTTTCATACTGGATAGAAGATGATTTGATAGACATCTTCGCACAGTATTCTTTAAATGCTTTTGGAAGACGAGTAGACCAGAGAACTGTTAAGTTCGGTTCTGGAGCTGTTCCAAGGTTGTCTAATGTGTGAAGGTAACGGAAAGATGTCTTTGTTACGAGCGGACGTCCGTCAACACCAACACCACCGATAGACTCTGTTACCCATGTCGGGTCACCGGAGAATAATGCATTGTATTCTGGTGTACGTGCAAATTTTACAAGACGAAGCTTCATGATGAAGTGGTCAATGTATTCCTGAGCCTGTTCCTCTGTGATCAGTCCTCTTTCTAAGTCACGCTGGATATAGATATCAAGGAATGTAGAAGTACGTCCAAGACTCATTGCTGCACCGTTTTGTTCTTTAACAGCTGCAAGGTATCCAAAGTATAACCACTGGATAGCTTCTTTTGCATTGGAAGCTGGTTTTGTAATATCGTATCCGTAGATTTCTCCTAATTTTGCTAATTCGCCAAGTGCGCGGATCTGCTCAGATAATTCTTCACGAAGACGGATGTTATCTCCTGTCATTCTCACTAAAGAAGTAGCAAGCTGTTCTTTCTTGTCTGCGATCAGCCAGTCTGTTCCGTATAAAGCAACACGGCGGTAGTCACCGATGATACGTCCACGTCCGTATGCATCCGGAAGTCCTGTGATGATACCAGATTTTCTTGCTGCTCTCATCTCTGGTGTGTAGGCATCAAATACACCCTGATTGTGTGTTTTTCTGTATTCTGTAAAGATTTTTACGATTTCAGGGTCAACTTCATATCCATTTTCATGGCAGGCGTTCTGAGCCATACGGATACCACCGTAAGGTTGTAAAGAGCGTTTGAATGGTTTGTCTGTCTGGAAACCAACGATCTGTTCTAAGTCTTTGTTTAAGTAACCTGCTGCATGGGAAGTGATGCTTGATACAATTTTTGTATCCATGTCAAGAACTCCGCCTGCTTCGCGTTCCTGCTTTGAAAGATCCATTACCTGAGCCCAAAGAGTCTTTGTAGCTTCTGTAGGACCTGCTAAGAAAGAATCGTCCCCCTCATATGGTGTGTAGTTTGACTGAATGAAGTCACGTACGTTTACTGATGTACGGTTCCAACGTCCTGGCTTGAATCCGTCCCAACTAGAGTTCCAGTTTTTTTCCATTATATTTCCTCCTAAATCGTTGTAAAAAAGTTAGTAGTTTGTAAAATGTTTGTTAAATAATTCACTTAGATTATATCAATTTGCTATAAGAAAAGTCAATAGGTTGGATTGTACTAAATTGCATACAGTATACAAATTGTGAACACTGTATAAAACCTTATAAAAATTTAAGAAAAAATTTCTTCTATTTTTTGTAATTTAGTGTATAGTAGATAGGTAATAACCTAGAGGGTGGACGGAAGTTGATTTTTTCTTTTAAAATTGTGAGAAGTCATTGCCGGTGCCCGAAGATTTTACGTATATTTACAAGTGTGTGACATAGGCTTTGAAATATACGTTCAGAATGAAAAAATGGAGTGTGTAAAAAATGCAGAGAAGAAGGAAGAGCATCATAGGGCTGGCATGTCTGATGAGTGCAATGCTTCTATTTTCTTCTTGTGGGAAGGAAGCAGAGGAAGAGAAGCAAGATACACAGACACAGGCAGATACAGAAAAAGAGGAGCCGAAAGAGAAAGAAGGACAGGGCAATTTAAATATTATTTCTCCGCAGGCGTATAGCAATGTGGACGGTCTTGCCCTGGAACCGGGAACATACATTTCCCTGATCGGGAAGGAAGCCGGAACCGAATATTGGAAGATGGTAGAAAAAGGCGCCAAGCAAGCAGTATCGGAATTGAACAGTGCACTGGGTTACAAAGGGGAAGATAAGATCAAGTTAAATTACAGTGGTCCGAGCGAGAGTGAGAGCGTGGACGAGCAGATTAATATTTTAGATGAAGAACTGGCTCGCTATCCAAATGCAGTTGGGATTGCGATCATTGACTCCAATGCTTGTTCGGTGCAGTTTGATCTTGCTACAGAGAATGGAATTCCAATTGTTGCCTTTGATTCCGGAAGTGATTACCAGGGACTGCAGTCACTCTGCGCTACCAATAATACAGAAGCAGCACAGACTGCGGCAGTGAATCTGGCTACGGCATTAGATAACAAGGGAAAGGTACTCGTATTTGTCCACGATTCTAAGTCTACTACTGCGAGAGAGCGTCAGAGTGGTTTTGCGGATACACTCGCAAAAGATTATCCGGAAGTTGAGATCGCGGAAGTTGTCTATCTGGATAATCTGGAAGACGTGAAAGGACTTTTGGCAGAGAAGAAGAACCGGGAAGCGAAAATCAATCCAGAAGATGAGAAGGCAGCGCAGAAGGAAGACTTTGCTGATGAGCAGGCAATCCAGTATATTCTGGAGCAACACCCGGATGTGACGGGCTGTTTTACAACCAATGTGGATGCGACACAGAAAATACTGTCGATTGTCAATGAGATGAAGCAGTCAAAAGATACTAAGCAGGCAGAGGCTGCCAAGAATCTAAAGATAATCGGATTCGACGGAGGAGAGAAACAGCTGGAGGCGCTGGAGAATGGAGAACTGGAAGGTCTTGTTGTTCAGAATCCGTATGGTATGGGATATGCGACTGTGATTGCCTGTGCGCGTTCCATCGCGAATCAAGGAAATGAGGCAGTTGTTGATACAGGATATGTGTGGGTGACAAAAGATAATATGGAAGATAAAAATATCAGCCGTATTTTGTATTAGTGAGGAAAGGAATATGAAATTCAAAAGCAGATAAAGCTGTAATCAATGCAGATACTAATACAAATCATCAAAAAAGAGAAACGACATTTCAGTGGAGGAAATGTGTTTCTCTTTTTTTTGTATCGTTTCTTTTCGTGTAAGGAAGAGATTAATTTTCACTGCTTTTTGTGAGTGAGAAAATAAATTCTGTGCCGACTCCTTCGGTGCTGATGACGTTGATATTTTCTCCATGTGCCTGAATGATTTCCTTAACGATCGCAAGTCCGAGCCCGGTTCCTTTCTTGTCTTTTCCACGGGAGAGATCGCTCTTATAGAAACGCTCCCACACTTTTGTGAGACTTTTTTTCGGAATCCCGATTCCGGAGTCTTTGACGGAGACGAACACTTTTCCATTGCGTTCGGTCGTCTCGAGTACGATGGAAGAGTCCGGATTACTGAATTTGATCGCGTTGTCCAGCAAGTTGTATAAGACTTGCTGAATCTTACCGCGGTCGGCAAAGACATTCTGGATGCGCGGGTCAAAGAGCAGTTCAATTGAAATTTTCTTGGAGGTACAAGTTCCTTCAAAAGAAGCGGCAGTGTGTTTGATCGTGTCGTGCAGATTGAAGTTGGTCTTGTCAAGAAGAAGATCTTTCGTGTCAAATTCATTTAATGTCAGAAGATCTTTTGTCAGATCCGTCAGGCGCTCGGTCTCAAACAGTATGATGTTCAAATATTTTCCCTGAAGTTCTTGTGGGATTGTTCCATCGACAATCGCTTCCACATATCCTTTGATGGATGTGAGCGGAGAGCGGAAGTCGTGGGAGACATTGGCGATGAACTTCTTCTGATAGTCTTCCATATCTTTGAGCTGTGCTGCCATATAGTTGAGAGAGGCAGACAGATAGCCCATCTCGTCTTCTGTCCGCACCGGGATCTCATAAGTCAGATTGCCGGAGGCATACTGGGTGGCAGCCTCTGTGATCTTCCGCAGCGGCTGGTAAATGAAAAAGTGGAATGCCAGCAGTATGCAGAAAGATAAAATGTAGATGACAACAATGGTAATATAGACATTTCGCAATAAAGAAGAAGTCTGCTGTTCGAGATCTTCGTAAGGTTTGTGCAGCAGCAGATATCCCTTCGTCGTAAAGCCTTGTGTGACCGGTGCAATCACTGTGATGACTTTTTTATCAAAAAGATCATGGTAAGTTCCGAGCAGATATTTGGAACTGCCATTTTCCGCAGGATCAAAGTCTGCGATTTCGGATGGCGGAACCGGCATTTCATCTGCTCCCGCAGATAGAATCACCTGTCCAGTGCGGTCAATGAACCATGTTGATGCATGCAGATAGGTCGACATCCCATTTAACTGCGTGTGAATGTCGGAAAGTGTCAGATCGTCTGTAAAATATCCGGTCAGGTAATCATTGGCGAGCAGGGTGGCTTCTTTATAAAGGGTATCAGAAGTATCTTCTTCCAGCTCGGAGATCGTCAGCTCATGGGTGAGTGTGGCGACTGTGAACAGGCAGAGAAATCCGAAGATCAGATAAATGCTGATAAATTTTAAGTATAAAGTGCTGCGCATACTATTTCACCTCAAACTTGTACCCGATACCCCACACGGTGCCGAGACTCCATGTCGGATGGTCCTTGATTTTTTCGCGCAGACGCTTGATATGCACATCGACAGTTCTTGTATCTCCGATGTATTCGTAGCCCCAGATTTGGTCGAGGAGCTGTTCTCTTGTAAATACTTGATTTGGTGAGGATGCGAGGAAATAAAGCAGTTCCAGTTCCTTTGGAGGCATTTCGACTACTTTTCCGTCACAGACGACAGAGTAGTTCGTCAAGTTGATCTCAATGCCAGGGTAGGAAACGCATTTGCCTTTCTCTGCGGCAGCAGTTTCCTGTCTAGGTGCCTGGTAGCGGCGGAGCACTGCTTTGACTCTTGCGACAAGCTCTTTGGAATCAAAAGGCTTGATCATGTAGTCATCTGCACCAAGTTCGAGACCAAGTACTTTATCAAAGACTTCTCCCTTTGCGGAGAGCATGATGATCGGAGTATCTGATTTTGCCCGAATCTCGCGGCAGACCTGATAACCGTCGATGCCCGGCAGCATTAAGTCAAGCAGTACGAGATTTGGCGAATAGCTGTCAAATGCAGCTAACGCCTCCTCGCCGTCATGTACCATCATCGTGTCGAAGCATTCTTTCAAAAGATAGAGGGAGATCAGCTCTGCAATATTTTCATCGTCATCGACGATTAAGATTTTCTGTTTAGTTACCATGGGGTAGGAATCCCTCCTTTATTTCAAATCTACTACTTAAATTCCACGATCGTGACGCCGGCATCTCCTTCACCGAACGCACCGAGGCGGTAAGATTTTACATGTTTTTGTCGTTTTAAATAGTTATGGATACCGCTGCGGAGTGCACCGGTTCCCTTGCCGTGCACGATGCGGACGGGACTGATGTGCGACATGTACGCATCATCCAAATATTTGTCGAGTTCTGCGATTGCCTCGTCTACTGTCTTTCCGAGCAGGTTAATCTCTGGGCGGACAGACATGGTCTTTTTCATTTTCATCTTTCCGGAGGAAGTCTTCTGCAGATGTTTCCCCGTGATCACAGGTTCATCGATGATCTCCAGATCGGAGATATTTACCTGGGAGCGAAGGATTCCCATCTGTACGAAAAGATCTCCTTTCACATTTGGAAGAGAACTTACGGTTCCGGTCAGATTGAGGCTGAGCACTTTTACAGCCTCGCCGAGTTTGAAATCACTTGGCTTATGCTGTTTTTTCGGTTTTTTCGTGTCAAGCTTCACACCGGATCCGGTCTTTTTGATCTTCTGGCGGAGTCGTTCTCGCTCGCGTTCCATCTCTGCGGCAGAGATATTTTCTTTCCCAAACTTGCGGAAGTTCTTCATAGTCTCGTCAGCAACTTCTTTTGCCTCGCGGAGAATCGCGTTTGCTTTTTCGTTCGCTTCATTGATAATGCGCTCTTTGCGCTCGTCAAGGCGTTCTTGTTTTTGCTCTAATTTCTGTTTCAGAGCTTCTACTTCGCGCTTGTAGGCAGCGATTTCCTGCTGTTCTTTCTCAATGGTACGTCTGCTGTTTTCGAGGTCTGCAAGGAGATCTTCAAAGGATTCATCCTGTTCGGACAGACGTTCTTTCGCATCTGCGATAATATAATCTGGCAGACCAAGTTTACTGGAAATCGCGAAGGCATTACTCTTTCCCGGGATACCGATCAGCAGATGGTAAGTTGGACGGAGTGTCTCTACGTCAAATTCACAGCAGGCATTTTCTACACCCGGAGTGGAAAGTGCATAGACTTTCAACTCACTGTAATGAGTCGTTGCCATCGTGCGGATTTTCCGCTCGTGCAGGTAGGACAGAATGGAAGTTGCAAGTGCAGCTCCTTCGGTTGGATCGGTTCCGGCGCCGAGCTCATCGAACAGCACAAGAGAGTGCTCATCCACGTGCTGCAGGAAGGAAACGATATTGGTCATATGAGAAGAGAAGGTACTGAGACTCTGCTCGATACTTTGCTCATCGCCGATATCCGCATACACTTCGTGGAACAGCGCCAATTCTGAGCGATCCAGTGCAGGAATATGAAGTCCTGCCTGCCCCATCAGCGTGAAAAGACCGACTGTTTTTAGCGATACGGTTTTTCCGCCGGTGTTCGGACCAGTTACAATCAGAAGATCAAAGGCATCTCCCAGTGTGACCGTGATCGGGACTACCTTTTTCTTATCGAGAAGCGGATGGCGTCCTTCACGGATATGGATATAGCCATGGTCGTTAAAAATCGGTTTGCTTGCATTTAAGGAGAGGGCAAAGGAACCCTTTGCGAAGATAAAGTCCAGTTCTGTAAGCAGCTTATAGTTTCTGCGAATCTCCGTCACATAGCCGGCGGCATCTGCGCTGAGATTGGCAAGGATCACCTGGATCTCTTCCTGCTCCTTTCCGTAAAGTTCTTTTAGATCATTATTTAACTTTACGACAGCCATTGGTTCAATAAAGAGTGTCGAACCGGTAGAAGACTGGTCGTGGATCATTCCCTGTACCTGGCTGCGGTATTCCGCTTTGACTGGAAGACAATATCTGTCTCCGCGCATCGTAATAATGGCATCCTGCAGATAAGTACGCAGAGAGCCGTTGACAAGCGAAAGCAGCGTAGAATGTACTTTGTCGTTTGTCTGGGAAATACTTCTTCGAATGTGCTTCAGGGTACTGCTTGCGTCATCGCTGATCTCATCTTCATCGATAATGCAGCGGCGGATCTCGCCGGCAAGGATCGACAGTGGTTCCAGCTGATCGAAATACACGTCCAGGCAGTCCTGCTCTTCGTCCACAGTCTCGTGCCGCCCATAAGCTTTGGCACGGTTTGTCACTTCCAGTAATTTGCAGATGCGGAGCAGTTCATTACAGCCGAGCGCTCCGCCAATCTCCAGACGCATCAGAGAATCTTCCACAGTGTATACACCGCTGAAAGAGAGACGTCCTTTTTTTACAATTCTTGTAAAAGCCGCCGCGGTCTGTTCTTGCGCGGTTGTGATTTCGGCCAGGGAGGTCATCGGAGCCAAATGGCTGCAGAGTATCTTTCCGCCCGGGGAAGAAGCCTGCTCTGCAAGTAATTCAGTTATTTTGTTGTATTCTAGTTTTTTTAAAGTCTTTTTATTCATAATCATTCACCTGTTTCCATTCTACCTTATATTTGTAATAAAGGAAAGCAGAAATATTCTATACTTATTGAACATTGACAAATGTTAGGGTATACTGTAAAGAGGATGAAAAAGGAGATACGTCATGTCTATGGAGAACAAGGAAGGACCAGAAAAATTTTCTTTTTTGCAGGAGGTAATCAAGGAGAAGCCTCTGAATCGAAAAAAGCTCATGCATAAGGCAGCCGGGCTGGCGGCGGCAGGAATTCTATTCGGTGCGTTTGCCAGTATTAGTTTTTGTGTGTTCCAACCATGGGTTGATGAACAGCTGAATGCAGAAGAAGAGATTACCATTCCAAAGGACGAGGAACCTGAAGAACATCCACAGGAAGCAAAGGCAGAGGAAGAAGAAAGAGAGCCGGAGCTTACCCTTGAAAATTTTGAAGAGCTGGAACGTGCGATGTACCAGGTCGCTGCGGAGGCGAACAAAAGTATTGTCTCAGTGACTTCTGCCGGAGAAGATGATAACTGGACAGAGGAAGAGCGAAAAGAAGGAACCGGTGCATGTGGCGTGATCATGCCGTCCAACAGCAGAGAATATCTGATCCTGACGATGGGAAGTGCCATCAAGGATGCAGAGCAGATTCAGGTGACATTTGGAGATGGCGCATCCTGTGATGCTGCAGTCAGAAAGAAGGATGCGGTGTTGGGGATTGCCGTGCTTGCGGTTGATCGGAATCAGGTCAGTGACAGCACAAAGAGTCAGATCCAGGAGGCTGTCCTTGGCAATTCTAACATGACTTACAAAGGAGATGTAGTGATTGCACTGGGAAGTCTGTTTGGTTACTCCAAAGGGATGGGATATGGCATTATCAGTTCCAATAAAAATACAGTCAGTGTAGCAGACCGAGTATACCGGCTGTTGGACACAGACATACCTGCCTCCAGACAAGGGAGCGGTGTGTTATTTAATATCGACGGTGAAGTCATCGGATTTACATTTGCTGCCGAACAGGTGACGGATGAAAGCAGTACACTGCGTGTCCTTGCAGTTTCGGATGTGAAAGAAGAACTGGAAAAGCTGCTAAATGGCAACAGTGTTCCATATATCGGTATCGTCGGAACGAATGTGACGGATGAAATTGCAGAGGCACAGAAACTTCCGAAAGGAATCTATATTAAAGAGATTGAGGCAGATTCTCCGGGAATGGCTGCAGGAGTTCAGTGTGGAGATATTATCACTGCAATGGACGGCGATCCGGTGGTGACCGTGAAAGCACTGCATAACAAACTGCTGACATTTCAGCCGGGAGATGAAGTGAAGTTGTCGGCAAAAAGACTTGGTTCCGAAGGATATGTGGAGATTAGTTATACCGTTGTCATCGGAGGAGCCGAGAAGAAATAGAAGAATTAAAATGAGAATATTATAATAGAAAGAGGACAGAAATGAGATATATTAATACATTACATGAGGGAGAGACCATCCGCTGTATTTATTTGTGCAAAGGAAAGCGCTCTGCAGAAACGAGAAATGGAAAGGCATATGACAATCTGATTTTACAGGATAAAACGGGAACTTTAGACGGAAAAGTGTGGGATCCAAATTCCAATGGAATTGCAGAGTATGATGAGATGGATTTTATCGAAGTATTCGGAGATGTCATTTGCTATAATGGAAATCTTCAGCTGAATATCAAGCAGATCCGCAAGGCATTTGAAGATGAGTATGTGGCGGCAGACTACATGCCGACAAGTGAGAAGAGTGTCGAGGGAATGTATCAGGAGTTGATGAAATATGTTGCACAGATTGATAATGAATATTTGAGAAGAGCAGTGGAGTATTATTTCAAAGACGATGCGGCATTTATTAAGCGGTTTCAGGCACACTCTGCGGCAAAGAGTGTACATCACGGATTTGCAGGAGGTCTTTTGGAGCACACGCTCAGTATTGTCAAAATGTGTGAATACTATGTAGGGGCGTATCCGATCCTGAATAAAGATCTTTTGTATGCGGCGGCGATGTACCATGATATCGGGAAGACAAAAGAACTTTCCGCATTTCCAGAAAATGATTATACGGATGATGGACAGCTGCTCGGACATATCATTATCGGAGTCGAGATGGCAAACGATGCGATTCGATCTATTCCGGGATTTCCGGAAAAGCTGGCAAGTGAGTTGAAGCACTGCATTATTGCACATCACGGAGAGTTAGAATACGGTTCTCCGAAAAAGCCTGCGCTGGCAGAAGCGCTGGCACTTAATTTCGCGGACAGCACAGATGCCAAGTTACAGACTTTGACAGAGATTTTCAAAGAAAAAGATACGACAGACTGGCTTGGATATAACAGACTGTTCGAGAGTAATTTAAGAAAGACAAGTATTTAGAAATAAAAACAGAGAGATGAAAAAGGGTGCTGCAAAACAGAGAATTTCAACAAGATATAGATTGCATCGAATCAGAGATGAACTATACCATGTCTAAGAAATTGATTTTGCGGCACCCGCTTTCTTTGTTACATAGGAAATTTTTATGTAAAAAACACGCTTCACGCGCGAGCAGTGATGAAAATGCCAAAAAGGCAAAGAGAAGTTGGAAACGGATACAATTTTATGGTAGGAGGAAGATCATGAAGAAAAATGATACAGCGGTCGTGAAGATCGAAGATATCGGGATCAATGGAGAGGGAATCGGAAAGGCAGACGGATATACACTGTTTATCAAGGATACCGTGATGGGAGATCTTGTGGAAGTGAAAGTGATGAAGGCGAAAAAGAACTATGGATATGCGAAGCTGCTTCGTGTCATTGAACCTTCAAAAAATCGTGTGGAAGCAAAATGTCCGGTCGCAAAACAGTGTGGAGGATGTCAGATCCAGGAGATGGATTATCAGGAACAGTTACAGTTCAAGCAGAAAAAAGTCATTGGAAATCTGGAACGGATCGGAGGATTTGCGCCGGAAGTATTAGAAAAGATCACGCAGCCGGTGTGTGGGATGGACGAGCCGTTTCATTACCGGAATAAAGCGCAGTTCCCGATTGGGACGGACAAGGACGGCAAGGCAGTCGCCGGATTCTATGCGGGAAGGACACATCAGATCATCCCGAATACAGATTGTGCGCTGGGGGTTTCTCAGAATCAGCAGATTTTAGAGGAGATTCTTTCGGTCATGAATGAGAACCACATCCCGGCGTATAACGAGCAGGATTGCAGCGGACTAGTGCGCCACATTTTAATCCGTTATGGATTTACGACGAAAGAGATTATGGTTTGCTTTGTGATCAATGGGGATAACCTGCCATGTGCGGACAAATTTGTGGATAAGTTATCTCAAATCGAGGGCATGAGGAGTATAACTTTCAGCAAGAACAAAGAAAATACAAATGTCATTATGGGAAAAGAGATAGAAGTACTCTGGGGAGATGGTTACATTACCGATTACATTGGAAATGTAAAATATCAGATTTCTCCGCTGTCGTTCTATCAGGTGAATCCGGTACAGACCGAAAAGCTTTATAAATATGCATTAGAATATGCAGGGCTGACCGGAGAGGAAACCGTGTGGGATTTGTACTGCGGAATCGGAACGATTTCTCTTTTCCTGGCACAAAAGGCAAAGCAGGTGTACGGTGTTGAGATTGTACCGCAGGCGATTGAAGATGCCAAACAAAATGCAGAATTAAATGATATGAAAAATGCAGAATTTTTTGTCGGGAAAGCAGAAGAAATACTTCCGGCATATTATGAAAATTATGCGAAAGAACATCCGGGGCAGCAGGCACATGCCGATGTGATTGTTGTCGATCCGCCGAGAAAAGGGTGCGAGGAAGCGCTGCTTGAAACAATGGTAAAAATGCAGCCAGACAGAATTGTCTATGTCAGCTGCGATTCTGCTACATTGGCAAGAGATTTAAAATATCTATGCGGGGAAGGGTATGCGTTGGAAAAAGTACAGGTAGTTGACCAGTTCCCGAATACCGTTCACACAGAATGCGTGACATTATTGCAGAGGAGTAGAGGGAAGAAATAATTGAGAAGAGATTAAAATAATAAGGAATATAAGAGCTATGGGATGCAGTGAGGTGAAGCATAGCTCTTATTTTTATGTTTTGAAAATAGATTTCTTTTTTGTTTCCAATAGGACAAAGTCACATCCAGTGCTATAATAAAATAATAGCTGAAACATATGGAAGGGAAGGAAAAACTTATGAAAAAAATAAAAAAACTTGTGGCAATCCAGCCGGTTTCTATTCTGGAAGAGAGTAAAGAAAAATTGAAGGAATTTTGTGAGGAAATCATTTTCTTTGATTCGCAGCCAGAGAGTGCAGAGGAGATTGTAGAAAGAATCGGAGATGCAGATGCGGTATTTGTCAGTTATACACATGCAATCGGGGAGGAAATCTTAGCAAAGTGTCCGAATCTTGTATACATTGGGATGTGCTGCAGTCTGTATTCAGAGGAAAGTTCTAATGTGGATATTGCTTATGCAAGAGAACATGGAATCACAGTGACAGGAATCCGGGATTACGGTGATGAAGGCGTAGCAGAGTATGTGCTGATGAACCTGATCGGACGGCTTCACGGGGCAGATGGGAATCCACCTCTTTTAGGAGAGAGTTCGGAGATTTCCGGTGCGAGGATCGGATTACTTGGGCTTGGGGCAAGCGCGCAGGCAGTCGCAAGAGCATTAGGCGCAATGGGAGCACAGATCAGTTATTACAGCCGGACGAGAAAACCGGAACTGGAAGAGCAGGAGGGGTACCGTTACTGTGAACTTTCAGAGTTATTAAAAGAAAGTGATGTCGTTTGTAGTTGCCTGAGTAAAAATGTGACGTTGTTATACGAGGAAGAGTTTGAGGCACTCGGAGAAAATACGATTTTATTTAACACGGCGCTGAGTCCTTGTTTTGAGCAGCATGCGATTGAGAAATGGCTGGAGCGGAACAATACCTGGTATTTTTGTGACACCCTGATGGGACTTGGAGAAGAATCGCTTCTTGCGCGGGAAAATGTCAGATGTCAGAAGTGTTCATCTGGGATGACAAGGCAGGCCGTAATTCGGCTGAATAAGAAAGTACTTGAAAATCTGGAGAGATACTGTAGTGAGAATATTTTTTAGTTGATCGGGTATACTTTCACCAAAAGAAAGAGAAAGGTGGAAACAAAAATGGTAGAACCGGATACAATTAAATTATTAAGAGAATGTGATGCAGGGATTAAAATGGGAATTTCTTCGATTGAGGAAGTGTTGGAATATGTACACGAGAAGAAATTGTACCAATGCCTGTCTGACTGTATGGAAAAACATGAGAAGCTGGAAAAAGAAATCCAGGAAATATTGAAGGAATATCAGGATGAGGGAAAAGAGCCTGGAATGATGGCGAAGGGAATGTCGTGGGTGAAGACTAATGTCAGGCTTGTATGGAATGAGTCTGATGCAACAATCGCAGATCTGATCACAGATGGCTGTAATATGGGAGTGAAGTCTCTTGGGAGATATTTGAATGAGTATCCTGAAGCGGAATGGAAAGTGAAGGAGATTGCCAGAAAACTGATTCGCCTGGAGGAAAAACTTGCAGAGGATCTCCGAATTTATTTGTAATCTGAAAATTATTTTAAGGATATTCGTAAGAAGCTATCAATTATTTTTTTCGCAGAATAAGTGAGAACAAGCAGGAAAAAATCTTGCGAAGCACTATATATTGTGGTAATATCAAGAAAGCAATACAATAAATAGTGTGAGGCGATATAAGAAATGAATATAAATCAAGAAGGAAAAAACTACGATTTTCCGGAAACAGAAGGACTTCAGGAAGTATTTTCAGACATCAGCAGGGAATTTCTGGATCCGGTATATAGCTTGGAAAAGCTGGAAGAAAAATACCATACATTCTATAAAACAGGATTCTCAGGAGAGGAACAAATGAAGATGCTCCTCAAAGCGGCAGTGGAATTGACGACGCAGGAGGCACCGAAATGGGAGATGATCGCAGCGCGGATTCGCCTGGTAACATTTCGAAATGAGTTGAAAGAACAGATGAAACAGCGGAACGTGAATTCTTTTTATGAGAAAATATGTTATCTGACAAAAGAGAATCTGTACGGTGCTTATATTTTAGAAAATTATACGGAGGAAGAAATCACAGCATTTGAGAAATTGATGCGGGAGGAACGGGATCATCTTTTTAATTATTCGGGGCTGGAACTGCTTCTGAATCGTTATGTGATCCGAGATCAGAAGGGCGTTCTGTTAGAAAGTCCGCAGGAGATGTTTCTCGGGATTGCGATGCATCTGGCGATGAAGGAACCGTGTGATCGGTCTGTATGGGTGGAGAAGTTTTATAATATGTTAAGCGAGCTGCAGGTGACGGTGGCGACACCGACACTTGCTAATGCGAGAAAGCCGCACCACCAGCTTTCCTCCTGCTTTATCGATACAGTGCCGGACAGTCTGGATGGAATTTATAAGAGCATTGATAATTTTGCGAAAGTCAGCAAACTTGGCGGCGGAATGGGAATGTACTTTGGAAAAGTGCGTGCAAGCGGAAGCCCGATCCGTGGATTTGAGGGAGCAGCAGGAGGTGTGATCCGCTGGATACGTCTGGTCAATGACACGGCAGTCGCGGTCGATCAGCTTGGGGTTCGTCAGGGAGCAGCAGCGGTCTATCTTGATGTGTGGCATCGGGATCTTCCAGAATTTCTCAACTTGCGGACAAATAACGGAGATGACCGAATGAAGGCGCATGATATTTTCCCGGGAGTATGCTATCCGGATTATTTCTGGGAACAGGCGAGAGACAATCTTGAGGGAGAATGGTATTTGATGTGTCCGCATGAGATCTTGAAGAAAAAAGGATATGCACTGGAAGATTCTTTTGGAGAAGAATGGAAGAAAAAATATCTCGATTGTGTGGCTGATCCGGAGATCCAAAAGAGAGTCATTCCGATCAAGGATGTGATTCGGATGATCATTAAAAGCGTTGTGGAGACAGGGACGCCATTCGCATTTAACAGAGATCATGTCAACCGGGCAAATCCAAACAGCCATAAGGGAATCATTTATTGCAGCAATCTCTGTACAGAGATTGCCCAGAATATGAGTGAGATGGAAGTGACAGAGGAGAAGATTACAGAGATTGACGGGGAGCAGGTTGTTGTGACAGTCACAAAGCCGGGAGAATTTGTTGTATGTAATCTTGCAAGTCTCTCTCTTGGAAGGATCGATGTCAATAACAGGGAAGAGTTGTCAGAGATCACGAAGACGGCAGTGCGCGCGCTGGACAATGTCATCGATCTGAACTTTTTTCCGGTACCATACGCGAAGATTAACAATGAGAAATATCGCCCAATCGGGCTTGGGGTAAGTGGTTACCATCATATGCTGGCGAAAAATGAGATTCCATGGGAGAGCGAAGAACATCTGGCATTCGCAGAGCGTGTATTTGCAGAGATCCATTATGCAGCGGTGGAAGCAAGTGCAGAACTTGCCAGGGAGAAAGGGTGCTACACCTATTTTGAAGGAAGTAAATGGCAGACCGGAGAATATTTTGCAGAGAGACATCTGACCGAAGACCGCTGGAAAAAGCTGGCAAAAAAGGTCAGGGAAAATGGAATGCGAAATGGGTATCTGATGGCAATCGCGCCGACGGGAAGTACAAGTATGATTGCCGGAACGACAGCGGGGATTGACCCGGTCATGAGCAGGTATTTTCTTGAGGAAAAGAAAAGCGGAATTCTTCCGCGTGTGGCGCCGGAGCTTACAATGGATACGTTCTGGTATTACAAGAACGCACACCATATCGATCAGACTTGGTCTGTCCGTGCCTGTGGAGTAAGGCAACGCTACATTGACCAGGCGCAAAGTATGAATCTTTATATTACAAATGAGTATACGTTCCGAAAAGTATTGCATCTATATTTGCTTGCGTGGGAAGAGGGAGTCAAAACGATCTACTATATCCGTTCTAAGAGTCTGGAAGTGGAAGAGTGTGAAGTGTGCTCTGCGTAGAAGAGTGTGCCTGGGAGAAAAGAGAAAAGGAGAGAACGAATCAAATGGCAGAGTTAAAGAAAAAACCGCTGTTTAATCCGGCAGGGGATACGGAAGTACGCTTGCGCCGGATTGTCGGGGGAAATACGACAAACTTAAATGATTTCAACAATATGAAATATAGCTGGGTGAGTGACTGGTACCGGCAGGCAATGAATAATTTCTGGATTCCGGAGGAGATTAATCTTGGTGCGGATGTCAGGGATTATCGCACGCTTCCGGCACCGGAACGGCGAGCATACGATAAGATTTTATCATTTCTTGTATTTCTGGACAGTATTCAGACTGCGAATCTGCCGAACATCAGCGAATATATTACAGCAAATGAAGTAAATCTGTGCCTGTCGATTCAGGCATTTCAGGAGGCAGTACACAGTCAAAGTTATAGTTATATGCTGGATACGATCTGTGAGCCGCAGGAGAGAAATGAAGTGCTGTATCAGTGGAAAGATGATCCGCATCTGCTGAGTCGGAATGAATTTATCGGAAATCTGTACAATGAATTTCAGAGAGAGAAAAGTCTGGAAGCATTCGTGCGGACGATGATTGCAAACTATATTTTGGAGGGAATTTATTTTTACAGTGGGTTCATGTTTTTCTATAATCTTGGGCGAAATCAGAAGATGACAGGTTCCGTGCAGGAAATTCGTTACATCAATCGGGATGAGAACACACATTTATGGTTATTTACCAATATTTTAAGAGAACTCAGAAAAGAACTTCCAGAATTATTCAGCGAGGAGAAGGAAAAAGAATATCGTCAGATGATCCGAGAAGGCTGTGAGCAGGAGATTGCATGGGGGCATTATGTGATCGGCGATGCAGTGAGTGGACTGAGCTGTGACATGATCACAGATTATGTGAAATATCTGGGCAATCTGCGCTGCAAAAATCTTGGGCTTGCGCCAATTTATGAAGGGCATGAAAAAGAGCCGGAGAGTATGGGATGGGTCAGTCAGTTTTCCAACGCAAATATGATCAAAACAGATTTCTTTGAGGCAAAAAGCACCGCTTACGCAAAGAGCAGTGCGTTGGTCGATGACTTGTAAAATAGTGTAGAGAAAAAGAAAAAAATAAGAACTGCGTTGGGGACGCAGTTCTTGGAGAAAAGTTATGAAAAAGATGTTATTAGTAATAGTATTATGAATGTTGCTTCAGTAATATTTATTACAATAATAACTATACTGGAAAAATGTGTTGATTGTGTGTGCAAAAAATAAAAGGATTGTGAATAAAATAAGAAGAAAAAATGAAGGACTGTTCACAAAGAGAACTATTCGACCTACTCAGACACAACACCGAGAACTTTTCCCAGACATTTGAAATCACTCATCGGATGGATATGGATTGGCGTTGCATTGACATGGAATGGAATCAGTTTAATCGTATTTCCCATATGATATAATTTCAGAATGTACATCTTATGCTGAAAGGAGAATACTCCGATTTCATTGTGATGAACCGGACAGTTTTTCACGGCAAGAATATCGTTGGAGTGAAAAATAGGCTCTAGAATATCCGTATCCGGAATTCTGATGCAGTAATCAGTCTCGCTTGTGATATGGTTAGGCAGGATACTGACTTCCTTTGAGAAACAGTCATCAAGATGGAATGTCCAGGCATTGTGAAGGGTTGGAAACAGGCATGGGAAGGAGACACGTTTCTTCCGGAGAAGACCTTCCAGCATACGGGCATATTCCTCGTCAATGATCAGTTTGGCTACATGTTTTCCATGGTCATTGAGCTGACGGTATTTTTCGATGAGATCTTGTTCGTTTTTTGTAATATTAAAGTCTGTCTGGAGATTGGCAGGCAGATAATCCTGGTATAGATAATTGGCATCACATTCTAATGATTGAAAAAGGCTGATTAATATTTCAAATTTCGGAGTACTGATTCCATTTTCATAGTTGGCCAGGGCTTGTGGAGTAATGTAAGTGATCTCGCTTAATTTTTTTCGACTTAAATTCAGCATAACGCGTCGTTCTTTCAGTCTATCTCCTAAACTCATTGTAAAATCTCCCTAAAATGATATAATATTTTGTTAAACAAACCCATAATATTACAAGATTCTTTTAAAGTCAACAAAAAGATTGACTATTTTAGACAAATACGATAGGGTAAAGGGCAGGTGCTTTCTAAGGATTTACCAGTTTGTCGAAAGGAGTAGAGTGATGAGAGAACGGGTACAGGAAATTTTAATGGAGATTGGGATACCAGCGAATTTGAAAGGATTCAAGTATATTTTGGACATCATGGAACTATTTGAAGAAGACGAAGCATGGAGAAATGCGAAGATGATGATTGTATACGAGAAGGTAGCGCGTATGAATAAGACAAATTATTGCAGGGTAGAAAAGTCTATTCGTTATGCATTTTCCAACGCAGTTACTTATGGAGACTTGGCGCTGGTAGAGAAATATCTGTCAGTAGTCAATGTGACAAATGGAAATTTACTTCACACACTTTATGCTAGGGTATCAGAAGAACAAAGAGAAGAAAAGAAAGCAAATCTGCCGGAAAAAGACCGGGAAAAACAAAATACATATGAGAAAGAAGTCAATACATTTTTTATCAAGATTATGTGCGAACTGATGGATTTTCGGAATAAATGTATTGGAGAAGAAGATCATTTGTATGAGTCGATGAAAGAGACGTTTGGAAAAGTTGCCGGCTTCTAAAAAATACGAGGAGAAAATTTGTTTGAAAGAAGGACAAATGAAAAAGCTGCTCCCGAAAGGGAACAGCCGGCAAAATGAAGTGGAAAGCTTCTATCTGAGAAATTGATCAATGACGAACAGAACACCGTCTTCGTCATTGGACTTTGTAATATAATCTGCTTTTTCACGGACAAGCGGCTGGGCATTTGCCATGGCAACACCGAGTCCGGCGCTTTCCAGCATGGTAATATCATTATAACCATCGCCGCAGCAGATCATTTGGTCTGCGGTCAGGCCGATTGCAGATAATAATTTCTGGAGGGTATATGCTTTATCAATATTTTGTGGCATGATTTCCAGAAAGAAAGGCTCTGAGCGGTAAATATTGAGTAGCTTGCGGAAATGGGAGTTCAATTTGATTTCCAGTTCGGCAGTGAGCGACTCTTCACCTGAGATCAACAGTTTGTTTGTAGGAAAATTTATATATGCAGGGAAATTTTCTACACGGCAGATCGGAAGACTGTTGATTCGGGCTTCCAATTCTGTATAGGAATTCGGGCAGATTCCGGAGATGATCGCATCATCGGAATATGCAAGAATATCCACATCATAATCTTTTGCCAGTTCATAGGCAGGGCGTATCACTTCAGAAGGAATCGTCTTATTGTATAAGACTTCTCCGGTACTGCAGTTGATGATTTTTGCGCCATTAAAAGAAAGAACATATCCCCCATATTTTTCTAATTCCAATTCGTGGGCAAGCGGCAAGATGCCGGGGGTCGGCCGGCCGGATGCAAGCACGACGATCTTTCCTTTTTGCTGAATGTCAAGCAGCGCTTCTTTTGTTGGTTCTGTAATCTTTTTTTCAGAGTTGGTGAGTGTACCGTCAAGATCAAGAACTAATACTTCATAATTCATGTCAATTCTCCTGAGTGCTTTTTAAAATGTTAAGTGACAGAGGGCGTGGACGATCTCTTCAAAAGCCATTCCATGGGAAGCTTTTACAAGAATTGTATCGTGCTCCTTTATAATAGAAGAAACAGCATTTAAAAAGTCGTTTTTTGTCTCAAAATAGCAAATTTTTGTATCGTTTTGTGCAGAAAATTCGGATGCACCATCTGCCATTGCTTTGGATAATGTCCCAATGCAGCAGAGGAGATCCAGTTTCTTTTCGGCTGCATAGGTACCAACTTCTCTGTGAAGGAGAAGTTCCTTCGTTCCAAGTTCAAACATATCTCCGAGAATTGCAACCTTTCTTGTAAGTGCGGTGGAGAGGACATCCAGGGAGGCCTTCATGGAAACTGGATTTGCATTGTAGCAGTCATCAAGGATTGTCAGATGTTCTGTCTCAATCATGTGGTTTCTTCCGGCAACTGGCTGTAATGCTTCGATTCCGGTCTTGATCTCATCGAGTGTCAGTCCAAGTTCAATGCCGACTGCGGTTCCGGCAAGGGCATTGTATACCATGTGTGCACCTGGGATGGAAATGATCACTGTAAAATCACCTGCTGGAGTGTGAATCTTACAGGAAGTTCCTTTGAGTCCGAGACTTTGAATTTCATCGGCATAGAAAGCATTGTGCGGATCTTTTCCAAAGAAGATAGGAGTCGTATCCCCGGATTTGCCGACAGCGGATGCGGCAGAAGTCTCATCGTGAGTCGAATCAGAATAAGGAACGACAGTTGTACCGTCTTGTTTGGAGAAAGAAGCGGCATGCACTGTTGCAATTTCAGACAGTTTGTCATCATCTCCGTTTAGGATGATTGAAGCGCCCGGACGTCTGTGGGCGAACATCTCTGTCTTTGCTTTCCGCACACCGTCGCGGTCTCCTAAATTTTCCAGATGACATTGTCCGATATTGGTCAACACACAGATGTCTGGCTGTGCAATTTTGGCTAGGCGGTTCATTTCCTGAAAGTCGCTGATGCCCATCTCAAGAACAGCAACCTCATGTTCTTTTTGAATCTGGAAAACGGTCAGTGGGAGACCGATTTCATTGTTGAAGTTGCCGGCAGTTTTTAAAACGGAATATTTCTGTTCCAAAATGGAAGCGATCATTTCTTTCGTACTTGTCTTTCCCACACTTCCACTGATCCCGACTACTTTAATTCCGAGTGCCCTGCGATAATGTTCGGCAATATCTTTGAGCGCCTGGGCGCAGGAACTCACAAGGATATATGGGGAACTGTCAGAAAGCGGGTGCTCGGAGAGTGTGCAGAGTGCCCCTTGTTCCATCACCTGTGGAATGAAAGAATGTCCATCTACTCTGGCTCCTTTGATCGGGACAAATAAAAAATCCTTTCCGGCTTTCCGGCTGTCGATGGCGACACCGGATACTTCTCTTGTAAGCAGTGACGGTTCCCCGTAATAGGTTCCGCCACAGGCTGTTGTAATTTCCTGTAATGACATATGTTCCATAATCAGTTTCTCCTATTCTTGAATACTCATCTGATCTAACAGTTCTTTTTTGACATCATACAATTTCTTTGAGAGGTCAATATACACTTTATGCGGATTGAACAGACGTGTCACTTCATCCCAGAGTGTTTCTTTCTCTTTGCGGCAGTAATCAGCGATTTCCATGACGGTCGGTGATTGGTAGACACAGTTCCCGTTTAAGAAGACTGGTTTTAACAGTTCGCGCATCGTGTAAGTACCACCTTTTAGTTTTGTCTTCTTCCAGGTTTCTACTGGATCAAAGAGTAGGAGATCCTTACTTTCGTCGAAGACTTCATCGACAAAACAGATCAGGTCAGCAAGAAGCTTTCCGGTTTCTTTGTCATAGATTCGGTGAACGGTTTTATTTCCTGGGTTCGTAATCTTTTCCGTATTTTCTGAGAGTTTGATCTTCGGAATAAATTCACCGTCGGCATTCTGAATGGCAGCGAGTTTGTAGACACCGCCGAATGCCGGACAGTCTTTGGATGTGATCATACTTGTACCAACCCCCCAGGAAGTGATTGCGGCACCTTGATTCTTCAAGTCGAGAATGAGGTATTCATCAAGGTCATTGGAGGCCGAGATGAATGCATCCGAGAAGCCAGCGGCATCTAGCATCTTTCTTGCTTTTTTTGATAAATAAGCAAGGTCACCGCTGTCCAGACGAATCCCATAATTTTTCAGTTCGATTCCTTCTTCGCGCATTTCCCGGAAGACACGGATCGCATTTGGAACACCGGATTTTAAGGTGTCGTAAGTATCTACAAGCAGGCAGCATGCGGAAGGGTATAGCTTGGCATAAGTTTTAAAAGCAGTGTACTCATCCGGGAAACTCATGATCCAGCTGTGTGCATGGGTTCCTTTTACCGGTACATCAAACATTCGTCCGGCAAGCACGTTGGAAGTACCGATACATCCGCCGATCATGGCGGCTCTTGCGCCGTAGAGTCCGGCATCCGGTCCTTGTGCCCGGCGAAGTCCAAATTCCATCACACCGTCTCCGTCAGCGGCATAGACGACGCGGGAAGCTTTTGTGGCGATCAGTGACTGGTGATTGATAATGTTTAACAGTGCAGTCTCCACAAGCTGCGCTTCCATCACCGGAGCAATCACCTTCAGGAGTGGTTCTCTAGGGAAGATCACAGTTCCTTCCGGGATCGCATAGATACTTCCGCTAAAATGAAATCCGCTTAAATACTGAAGAAAAGTTTCATCAAATAGATTCAGGCTGCGAAGATAGTCGACATCTTCGTAAGAAAAATTCAAATTTTTGATATATTCAATTACCTGTTCCAGTCCTGCTGCGATGGAATATCCGCCGCCGGATGGATTACTGCGGAAAAAGATGTCAAAGACGACAGGAGTATTTTCCTCTTTGCTGTGAAAATATCCCTGCATCATCGTCAGCTCATAAAAATCGGTCAATAATGTTAAATTTTGTGTTGTCATGGTTCTTAGCCCCTTTCGTGCACGCTTTCGAGCAGTGCAGCGTTTTTATTGATAGTTTCTTGAATGATATTCTGGCAGTAGGCACCAAGGTGCTTGCGTTCTTCCCGATCAAGTGTGTGTGGATAGATTGGCTTGCCATATTCAATAATCACATGCGTCTTCCGGATTTTTGGGAATCCCTTTGTACCTTTCTTTGGCAGATGGTTTTCGAAAATTTCGGCAGTATTGTTCATCGAGATCGGAACGATTGCACATCCGGTCTTGTCGGCGATTTTGAGTGCGCCGTCTTTAAACGGGAGCATACTTAATTCCTCGCCGGTATTTCTTGTCCCTTCCGGGAAAATACAGATGGAAATTCCCTGCTTGATATAATCGATCCCGGTCAGAATTGTCTTGAGTCCTTCTTTTAAATTATCTCGGTCGAGGAACAGGCAGTAGAGATTACGCATCCAGTTGTTCAAAAGCGGGAAGCGTTCCATCTCCTTTTTAGCCACATAGCCGGTTAGACGCTTGCAGCGGGAGTAAGTAAGCAGAATGTCAAAATAACTTCTGTGGTTCCCGACAAATAAGACCGGTTCATCTGGTACTTGTTCCTCGCCGATCACGGTCGTTTCTACTCCGGTGATCCATAAAATACAACGAAATCCCCACTGGACAATGCGAAGACAGCTGTAATCTTTTGCCTTCCGGTTGAACTTCCCGATGATGGCTTCTACAAGCAATACTGGGATGGAAAGAATTAAAAAGGATATTAAAAATATCACTAAAAATGTAAAACGCAGCATAGTTAAAGTCTCCTTCATTATTTTGATTTATTGAAAATATTATACTAGAGAGGGAATGAAAAGACAAGAAAGATAATAAGATGTAGAGAGAATCATGCAGGAGAGGAAGTGATTGTTTCCAGGTGAAAAAGTATATTGGCAGGAAAATAGTTCTTCTTCTTGTTGCCTGTCTGATGTTGACGGTGGGCGGCTGTGTGGAGAAGACAGAGCGGACCGGGAAACTTCGGGACATAGAATTTACGGTGACAGAGAAGCAGGACATTCCGGAAGAATTAGAGGAAATGATTGCAGAGCGAAAGGAAGAAGGATTTCAACTTTCTTATGCAGATCAGGGAGAACTGTACCTTGCAGTGGGGTATGGAACAAGACCGACAAGCGGTTACAGTATAAAAGTGAAAGCATTGTACGAGACAGAAAATGCAGTCTATATACAGACGGAGCTTTTAGGGCCGTCCAAGGAAGAGAAAATCACGGAAAAACAGACATATCCGTATGTTGTTGTGAAAATGGAATGGATTGATAAAAATATTATATTTGAGTAGGAGGATGTTTTATGGAGTTAAGAAAGAAAAATGTACATTGCAGTCAGATTGGAAAGCGGATGATCCATCAGTTTTTTGTAGATGACGATTACAATGTACCCGATGCAAAAAATGATGTACTCCGTGTTGTACAGGGGGAGGGGCATGTCAAGGTCGAAGGGATAGAACGGATGGAAAATTATCTCAGAGTATCCGGAAAACTATATTTTCAGGTGTTGTATGTGACTGATGAGGTGGAACCAAAACTGTCAGCAGTGGAAGGAAGACTTCCATTTGAAGAGATGGTCTACATCGAAGAAGGGGAAGCACAGGTTACATACAGTGTAGGGGATTACCGAGTAGAGTTTGTGCCGACGCTGATCCATTCCCGGAAAATGAATTTGAAAGCGATGGTAGAGCTTCAGATTTGCCGGGAAGTGCTCCGGGAAGAGGAGACAACAACCGGAATTGAAGAGGAGGAGGAAATTTTCCAGAAAAAGCGGACTGCGAAAGTGCTGGAACTGCACACCGGGAAGAAAGATACTTACCGGATCAAGGAAGAGATTACATTGCCGGGCACAAAGGAGAATATTGGGACGATTCTTTGGACAGATATTGTAAACCGGAAGCTGGATTCGAAGCTGATTGACGATCAGCTTGTCGTCAAAGGAGAACTGCTTGTTTTTTGCTTATATCTGTCGGAGGAACAGAAAGAAGACTGGATAGAACAGACTGTTCCCTATGAGGGAACGGTGGAATGTTCTGGGGCAGAGGCACAGATGTATCATCATCTCTATGCGAATATGGAGGATACTCTTGTGGACATCCGCATGGATGAAGATGGAGAAATGAGGGTACTGGGCGTTGAGGCGACACTGGATCTGAAGATCACGATCTATCAGGAAGAAGAATTGGAGATTCTTGAGGATGCATATTCTCTGAAAGAAAAATGTAATCTGGAAAAGAAGGAAGCAGCTTATGAGACATTGTTGCTTCAGAATCATTCAAAATGCAAGGTGACAGAGCAACTTGCGCTTCCGGAGTTAAAAGAAGAAATCCTTCAAATCTGTCATAGTAATGGAGACATTCAGGTAGAGCACACAGAAGTGACGGAAAACGGAATTCAAATGGAAGGAATCCTCCATGTCTCCTTTTTATATGTGAAAGCAAATGATGAGGTGCCATTTGCAACGTGGCAGGGCATGGTGCCGTTTTCCTATCTGTTAGAGGCAGAAGGAATGAATGAGAAGACACAGTATGATATTTCAAATAATATTGAACAGCTTTCTATTTCCATGGCGGGAAGTGGAGAGATTGAGGTGAAGGCAGTTCTGGCATTTTGCAGTTTTATCAGACAGCCGGTGCAGACAGAGGTCATTGACAACATTACGATGGAGCCATATCAGACAGAGGAGCTGGAGCGCCGTCCGGGAATCGTCGGTTATATCGTAAAAGAAGGAGAGGAACTGTGGACACTGGCAAAGCGGTACTGTACCACAATTGACGGGATCTGTGCAGTCAATGGGCTGACGGAAGATCAGGTGAAACCGGGGGATAAGATATTGATTTTTAAAGAAAACATGAGTATACTATAAGAATAATGTATACAAGATACACGATTTCTTCTATCGGATGTAGAGGTTCTGATAGAAGAAATCCGTGTGTTGTGGTCGAAAGGGGTAGGAAGATGAGATACTTAAAGTTAAAATCTCTGGCGAAAATTAACCTGGGACTAGATGTACTCGGAAGAAGAGAGAATGGTTATCACGATGTCAGGATGGTTATGCAGACCATCTATCTGTATGATGATGTGACACTGAGACGAACGGAGGAACCGGGCATACGGATTCAGACGAATTTGTTCTATCTTCCGGTCAATGAAAATAATATTGCGTACAAGGCGGCAAAGCTTCTGATCGATGAATTTGATATTCAGGACGGAGTGTCGATCACACTTGATAAGCATATACCGGTAGCGGCAGGTCTGGCAGGTGGAAGTTCCAATGCGGCGGCAGTTCTGTTTGGAATGAACAAGATGTTTGCCTTAGGACTCTCTGAGCAGGAATTGATGGACAGAGGGGTCAAGCTTGGAGCAGATGTACCGTACTGTCTGATGAGAGGGACAGTGCTGGCAGAGGGAATCGGGGAAGAATTGACAAGACTGCCGCAGATGCCGAACTGTTATGTGCTGATTGCGAAACCGCCGATCAGTGTATCCACGAAGATGGTGTATGAAAAATTAGATTCGGGGGAGATTACAGATCATCCGGATATTGATGGGATCCTGCAGGGACTTTCGGAGCAGAGCCTGGAAAAAGTGGCAGCTTCGATGGGCAATGTGCTGGAGAGAGTGACGATCGGGGAATATCCGGTGATCGAAGAGATTAAAAATGTGATGAAAGCGCACGGGGCTTTGAACGCGATGATGAGCGGAAGTGGGCCGACGGTATTTGGTCTGTTCCGAGACCGCAGAATGGCGCGCGAGGCACAGAAAGCAATCAGAGACAGAGAACTGGCAAAGCAGGTGTATATTACGAATATACACAATGCAAGGAGGAAATAAGAGCATGGAACCAAAATTTCAAGTAAGCATGGACGAGTATTTACCATTGAGAGATGTTGTATTCAATACACTGCGGCAGGCAATTCTGCGCGGAGAATTAAAGCCGGGAGAGCGCCTGATGGAGATACAGCTTGCCAATAAGCTGGGAGTCAGCCGCACTCCGATTCGGGAGGCGATCCGCAAGCTGGAGCTGGAGGGACTTGTGCTCATGATCCCAAGAAAAGGGGCGGAAGTGGCCGAGATCACAGAGAAAAGCTTAAAGGATGTGTTGGAAGTCAGACGTGCGTTAGAAGAACTCGCCGTAGAGATTGCCTGTGAGAAGATGACTGCACAGCAGATTGAGGAGTTGAAAGCAGCCGCGAAGGAGTTTGAAGTGACATTAAAGAGCAAAGACGTGACAAAATATGCGGAAGCCGATGTGAAATTTCATGATGTGATCTATATGGCGACCGACAACCAGCGTCTGATCCAACTGTTGAATAATCTCCGGGAGCAGATGTACCGTTTCCGCGTGGAATATTTGAAAAAGGACGAATCCCATGTGAAATTGTTAGAAGAGCATGATCAGATTATAGAAAATATTGAAAAGCGCAACAAGGAAGAAGCTGCAAAGATTGTATGTCGCCATATTGAGAATCAGGTAGAATCTGTGCTGCATACGATCCGCTCGAAAAAAGAATAGGAATAATGAATAAAAACTGCTCATCGGTACATACTCCTTATATCAAAAAGGGAGGTACATAGTGATGAGTGGGAGAGAACAAGCAGCAGAAACAGAAAAGACAGTTGTGCCGGGGATCACAAAAAAAGCGAAGTACAGGATTTTCATACTTGCAGTATTGATCGCAGGGGTATTGACCGGGGTGGTGACAACCAGGATGCATGCGGCAGCAAAGGAGAAGTTGTCCAATCTTCAGGAACATATGGCGGGAGAGGTTTTGCGGTTCCATGTGCTGGCAAATAGTGACAGCGAAAAAGATCAGGCATTGAAGATGAAGGTCAAGGAAGCGGTTCTTGCCTATATGGAATATAAAATGCCGCAGCATACCGATCTTGCACAGACAAGAGAGTGGGTTGGGGAGCATCTCGGAGAGCTGGGGGATATTGCTCAGGCAGTAATCTGTGGGGAGTCCTATGACTATCCGGTTCACCTAGAACTGACTACAAGTTATTTCCCGGAGAAAACTTATGGGGACGTCACATTTCCGGCAGGGGAATATGAAGCGCTTCGCATTGAGATTGGAGAGGCGAAAGGGCATAACTGGTGGTGTGTCCTATATCCAAATCTCTGTTTTATTGATGCAGTTCATGCAGTCGTCCCGGAAGATGGAAAGAAAGAGCTTCAGGAAGTGTTGACAGAGGAAGAATATGATCTGGTAACTTCTGATGCAAAAGTAAAAGTGAGATGGTTCTTTTTCCCGGAGAAAGATGACAAATAGAAAACAGCAAAAGAAGAGAGGGATTTTATGACCGATTGGTTAGTAAAACGATTTGTAAAAGAATATGAAGAGACAGGAAACAACGTAGTCCGGACAAGATATGGGATGCTGGCGAGTGTCGTCGGCATCTTTTGTAATGTGTTATTATTCTTGATAAAAATAAGTATCGGGTTTGTTCTGCGAAGTATTTCGGTTATGGCAGATGCATTTAACAACCTGTCAGATGCGGGATCTTCTATCATAAGCTTTGTAGGAGTTCGGATCGCAAGTAAGCCCGCAGATAAAGATCACCCGTTTGGGCATGGAAGAATCGAGTATATTTCTGCACTGGTAGTATCTTTCCTTGTCATTGAGGTCGGTTTTACTTTTTTGAAAGATGCGATTCAGAAAATCATGCATCCGCAGGAGATGCACTTTCAGTTGATTTCTGTTATAATATTATTGCTTTCTGTCGGAATCAAGCTGTGGCTTGGAATGTTCAATAAGAAATTAGGAAAACGAATCCATTCCCAGGTGATGCTGGCGACAGCGGCCGACTCGATCGGAGATGTGATCACAACTTCAGCGACGATTCTTTCACTGATTGTTTTTGGAGTGACGGGAATTAATATCGATGGATTTGTAGGACTGGGAGTGTCACTTGTCGTGATGTGGGCAGGAATCAGCATTGCAAAAGACACACTGGAGCCATTGATCGGAGAAGCGGTTTCCCCGGAAGTCTATGTACAGATTACAAAATTTGTAGAGCAGTATGATGGGATTGTAGGGAGCCATGATTTGATCGTACATAATTACGGACCTGGGAAAAGTATGGCATCCATCCATGCAGAGGTTCCTAACGACACAGACATTGAGACGTCACACGAGGTGATCGACCGGATTGAGCGGGATGCGCTCAAGCAGCTTGGCATTTTTCTTGTCATTCATATGGATCCCGTTGAGACGAAAGATGAGACAGTACTTGCAGCGAGAAAGATGGCAGAAGAAGTGCTTCAGTCGCTGGACGCAGATGCAAGTATCCATGATTTCCGAATGGTAGACGGCAAAGACCAGATCAATCTGATCTTTGACATGGTAGTGCCACATGAATATGATCAGGCAAAGCAGAGGGAGCTGCATGACTTATTTGTCAGATGCATCCGGGAGAGGGATTCCAGATACCAGTGTGTGATCACCGTGGAGACAAGTTTTATCAATGAGAAAGAAAAGTAAAAGAGGCGCAGAGAAATGAAATATCAATGGAAACAACGGATCAGATACAGCGAAGTCGATGGGGAAAGGAAACTGACCATTCCAAATCTTGTTAATTATTTTCAAGACTGCAGTACCTTCCAGTCAGAAGAACTTGGAGTCGGATGTGAATATATGGAGGAGCATCAGAAAGCATGGGTATTGTCTTTCTGGCAGATTGTGATCGAGCGTCGGCCAAAACTTGGTGAGGAAGTTACAGTAGAGACGTTCGCGACCGGATTTGACGGATTGTATGGGACAAGAAATTTTGTGATGACCGATGCAAAAGGGAGTAAAATCGCCTATGCCTATTCCATATGGGTATTCATGGATCTGAAAAAAGGGCGTCCGGTAAGACCAGAGCCTCAGGAAATTGCAGGGTATGAAACAGAGGAACCGCTTCCGATGGAATATGCAGGAAGAAAGATCCCTCTGCCAAAAGAACGAAAGCAGGGTGAGCCATTTCCAGTGAGAAGACATCAGATCGATACGAATCACCATGTGAACAATAGCCAGTATGTGCAGATGGCATTGGATGTCTGGGAAGAGATGGGAACGCCGTCTAAGATCAGGGAACTGAGGGTTGAGTACAAAAAATCAGCAGTGTACGGAGATATGATTTATCCGTCTATGATAGAGGAACAAGACAACACAACGATCGTGCTTGGAGATGAAAAGGAAAGACCATATGCGATCGTGCAAGTAAGAGGAGAAAATTAGGATGCAGTTAGGGAAAAAACAAGTATTGACAGTAGTAAAAATCGTGGATTTTGGAGTGTATTTGGGAAGTGATGAAGAAAGAGTGCTTCTTCCGAAAAAGCAGGTGCCGGAGGATATTGAAGTGGGAGATCCGATTGAGGTCTTTCTGTATAAGGATTCCAGCGACCGTCTGATCGCCACGACCAATGAGCCGGAATTGAAAGTCGGAGAATTGGCAGTGCTCGAAGTTGCAGATGTAGGAAAATTCGGGGCATTTCTGTCGTGGGGACTGGAAAAGGATCTGTTCCTTCCATTTAAAGAACAGACAGCAAAAGTGGAAAAAGGAGATAAATGTCTTGTGACACTTTATATTGACAAAAGTCAGAGACTTTGTGCGACAATGAAAGTATACGGTCTTCTTCGCACGGATTCTCCATATAAGAAAGATGATATGGTACATGGGATTGTCTATGACACCAGTGATCGTTTTGGAGTCTTTGTTGCCGTAGATAATAAATATTCTGCGCTGATCCCAAGAAAAGAAGTTTTTAAAAATTTTCGTGTCGGAACAGAGGTGACTGGAAGAGTTACTGCGGTCAAAGAAGACGGAAAGCTGGATTTAAGCATCCGCGAGAAAATTCCGGCGCAGATGGATAAAGATGCAGAGTATGTGCTTGGTATCATGAAAAAATGCGATGGAAAGCTGCCGTTTAATGATAAAGCAGACGCAGAAAAGATTAAAAAAGAACTGGGCATGAGCAAAAATGCATTCAAAAGAGCAGTGGGAAGACTGCTTAAGGAGAGAAAGATTGAGATCAAAGAAGATTCCATTGTGATGAAATAGGCAGAAGAAATGATTTGATATAGGTAAAATACTCTGAAATAAAAGGAACTGTTGTACTAAGAAAATAGTATTACAGTTCCTTTTTGAGTGTTTTCTTTTCTGTGCAAAGGGGATTTTTTGACCGCATTTAATCCGTAGTATTCCGGCGGATCAAAACAGGAGTAATCTGCTTGTGAATCGGTTCGCTTAAAGGAACGGGCTGCCGTTTCTTCATCTCGTTCATTTGGAGCATCAGAAGTTCCATAGCTGTTTTGGAAATTTGATCGATCTGTTGTCCGATAGTGGAAATAGGGATGATTGCCTCGTTCGCAATAGGGGAATTGTCAAATCCCATGATCTGATATTCTTCTGGTAATGTTCCATATTTTTGAAAAACTAGGTTTAGAAAAATATTTGCATAGGTATCATTGGCGAGAAAAACACCTTTTTTCTTTCCTGGATAAGCATTGTCAATTTTGACAAAGACTTTTTTGATTGCTTCGTAAGTTGTCTCATAAGTGGAACCAAGATCTTGCAGCATCAGTTCATAAGGAACATGGTGTTCGATGCAGGTATCTTCAAAACCACGGATACGATTGTAAGCGGGAACCTGCTTAGGAACCGGAACATTGACGTGAATGAGGATTTCACACTGATTCCGAATCAGGAGAGTGGCTGCCTGTACGGCTCCCATATAATTGTCAGTGTTGACGCTGCAGATATGTTCTGCTTCCCGCTCGATAGCAACGATCGGAATATGATAGGAGGCCAGTTTTTCTGAAGGAAACGTGTGGCTTAAGACAATCAATCCCTCAATCTTATATGCCATCAGCTCATCTAAATATTGTTGTTCCAGTTCTTTCTGGTCGCTGCTTACAAATACAAGAAATTTGTAACGGTAGTCTGTGTAGCTGGATAAAAGCTGATTCAACATCTCAGAATAATAGTGTAGATAAAGGTTCGGGATAATGATGCCGACAAATTCACTCTTTCCATTTGCGAGAACTTTTGCGAGTTTGTTTTCCTGATAATCAAGCTCGTCCAGTGCTTTTGCAATTTTTTCCTGATTTTCCAGAGTCAGGGAATCCGGATCATTAAAATATCTGGAGATAGTTGTCTTGGAGAATCCGGTATATTTTGCAATGTCAGCAAAGGTGACTTTCTTTTTTCTCATAATAAAACGCCTCTTTCTATAAATTAACATTAGTATAGCAAGAACAACTGTAAAAAGCAATTTAAAAATAACTGGTAAAGTGACCGGTTATTTAGAGTGGGAGAAAAGAGAGTGATTTTTTGGAAAAAATGTTGACAGAGGAGTAATTTTATTGTAGTATGAAATCAAAAGTAACCGGTTACTTTACCGGTTGCGGAACCGGTTTATAAAAGAGGAAAAGAAAATGGAGGAACAAAGCATGAGGACGTTTGCGAGAAAGAAAACAGTTTCTGCAAAGCAGACAATGAGGCAGAAGCTGGCGTATGTCAGAAAGAACTGGCAGTTGTATGTGATTTTTTTAATGCCAGCTCTTCTTTTGACGATTATTTTTAAGTATATCCCAATGAGTGGAGTACTGATCGCATTTGAGGATTACAATGTCATCAAAGGAATTTTTGGAAGTGAGTGGGTAGGTCTGGAGTATTTTAAGAGATTCCTGTCTTCACCAGATTTTATGAATTATTTGCTGAACACATTGAAACTGAGTGCATATGGGCTTTTATGGGGATTCCCAGTACCGATTATTTTAGCACTGTTGCTAAATCGGATTCGAAAGGTTGGACTGCGGAAGAATATTCAATTATTGATTTATGCGCCAAATTTCATTTCAGTAATCGTTCTCTGTGGTATGGTTAGAATGTTTTTGTCACCGGTAGGTCCGATCAATCAGGTGCTTGGAATCAATACAAACTGGATGGCAATGCCAGAGGCATTTCGCACCATTTATATCGCCAGTGGAATCTGGCAGGGAGCTGGATGGGCTTCGATCATGTATACGGCAGCGCTTTCCAACGCAAGTAAGGATTTAGAAGAGGCGGCAATCGTAGATGGTGCAAATATTTTTCAGCAGATTCGTTATGTAGAACTTCCGGCCATCAAAAATATTATTGTCATTCAGTTTATTTTGCAGGCAGGAAATATTATGAGCATTGGATTTGAAAAGGCATACGCATTACAGACTTCGATGAATCTTCCGGCATCAGAAATTTTATCAACATATGTTTATCGAATTGGTCTGTTGAATGGCGATTACGGATATTCAACAGCGGTCGGTCTGTTCAACTCGGTTATCAATGTTATTTTATTGATTGCAGTAAATCTGATCGTGAAGAAGCTTAATGATGGAGAAGGATTATAGGAGGTGCAAAAATGAAGGCAACAGGAAGAAAAAGAAAACTGGGAATGTCAGATAGACTGATCTTGGGAGTTGGATATTTCGCGTTAGGTTTATTTGTACTTGCGATTATCATTCCGCTTGTATATGTTGTAGCAGCTTCTTTTATGGATCCAAATGTATTGAACAGTCAGGGAATCAGCTTTGATTTTAAGAAATGGACCTTAGATGCCTATCGGAGAGTATTGGAAAATGAGATGATCTGGAGAGGATTTTTCAATTCCTTTTTCTATTCCACAGCATTTACAGTCATTTCGGTGTTTATCACATTGTTAGCTGCGTATCCGATGTCAAAAAAAGATTTTGTCGGAAGAGGATTTTTTAATGTGATTTTCATCATTACCATGTTTTTTGGAGGAGGATTGATTCCGACTTTTATTTTGATCAATCAGTTACATCTGGTGAATACGATTTGGGCGATTTTGATTCCGGGGGCATTTAATGTTTGGAATATGATTCTTGCAAGAACTTACTATCAATCAATACCGAAAGAGTTGCGGGAAGCATCTGCGCTGGATGGGGCAAGCGAGCTTCAGCATTTCTTTAAAATCATGATTCCAGTCTGCAAGCCGATCATCGCTGTTTTGGCATTGTGGTCTTTTGTGGGAATGTGGAATAGCTATTTTGATGCATTGATTTACTTAAATGATGCGGATCTGCAGCCATTGCAGCTTGTGCTTCGGTCTATTTTAGTGCAGAATACGCCGCAGCCGGGAATGATCGCGGATATCCAAAGTACGGCAGAGATGGCGAAAGTGGCAGAATTATTGAAATATGCCACAATCGTTGTATCAAGTTTACCATTATTGATCATGTACCCATTTTTCCAAAAATATTTTGATCAGGGTATTATGGTTGGTTCAGTGAAAGGTTAGGAGGCAGCAGCATGAGAAGAAAGAAGAATACCGTAATTGCAGCAGGATTATCTTTGGTGCTTGCATGTTCTGTTGTGGGATGCGGAGACGGAAAGAAGATGGAAGCAGAGATCAATCCGGATACACCAGTGGAAGAAGTAGCATTTCCATTAAAAGAAAAAGCGGAGCTGTCATTTATTACCAATGCGCCGGCAACTTCTACACAAGATCCAAATCAAAGAGAGATCTTCAAAAGACTGGAGAAACAGACGAACGTACATATTGACTGGACCTGTTTTGTGGCAGACCAGTTTGCAGATAAGAAAAATCTTGCGTTGGCTCAATTTGGAAATCTTCCGGACGGGCTTTTCAATGCGGGGATGAATGATTATGATCTTTTACGCTATGCAAAACAAGGGATCATTATTCCTCTGGAGGAGTTGATTGACAAATACATGCCTAATTTGCAGGCGGTATTTGAACAGTATCCGGAATACAGAACAATGTGCACAGCTCCGGATGGACATATTTATTCCTTTCCGTGGATTGAACAGCTTGGAGAGGGAAAAGAAGCGATTCAGGCAATTGGCAACATTCCTTATATCAATAAAAAGTGGCTGGATTTTTTAGGACTGGAAGTACCGGATACGACAAAAGAACTAGAACAGGTACTGATCGCTTTTCGGGATAATGCAGATCTTTTGGAAAGCGAATTTGAAATAGAGGGAGATGTTATCCCAATGTCTTTTATCATCAATAATGGAGATCAGGATCCAGGAATCTTAATCAATGGATTCGGAGAAGGCTATGGGGACACGGGGGATCATTTTGCGGTGACAGATGAAGGAAAAGTGATCTATACCACTGTGCAGGAAGGATATAAAGAAGGTATTCAATGGCTGCATGGGTTGGTAGAGCAGGATTTGGTCGATCCGGAAGCTTTCACACAAGAGTGGTCTACTTATGTAGCGAAAGGAAAGAGCCATCGTTATGGGCTTTGCTTCACATGGGATATTTCTAATATTGATAATTATGAGGACTATGTTATGCTGCCAGCGCTCGCAGGCCCAGAAGGACTGGTAAACATTACAAGACAGAATAACAGTGAAACGAGTGGGTTTGACAGAGGACGCTGTGTACTGACAACAAGTTGCCGAAATACTGCACTGGCGGCTGCGTGGATTGATCAGATGTATGCTCCGTTACAGTCTCCGCAGAATAACTGGGGAACCTATGGAGAAAAAGATTCCTTTAATATTTTTGAGATGAGTGAGAATGCACAGGGCGAAAAAATGTTAAAGCATATGGACCTTGGAGAGCAGTCTCCGGTGGAAGTCCGAGAGGCACAGTCGGTCAATGGACCACTGGCAATATTAAATGAGTATTACGATACTTATGTGACACAGCCTACGGATGCAAAATGGCGTCTCGATAATATGCATGAAGTATACTTGGAGGACATGAACAGCAAGTATGTATACCCAAATGTATTTATGAGCATTGCAGATACGAATAAAGTATCTCAGTACGATACTGATATCAAGAAGTATGCAGAACAGAAAAAAGCAGACTGGATTTTAAATGGCGGAATTGAAGAAGAGTGGGATAGCTATCTGAAAAAAATGGAGCAGTATGGACTATCCGATTATTTAAAAATCAAACAGAAATATTTTGATCAATATCAGGAATCCTTAAAGAATGAATAGAAAGACAGGTGATCAGAGCGTGAGTGAAAAATTAGAAAGAGCGCGAGAATATGAAAAAAATAGACAAAATGAGATTTCTTCCGAAGAAAAACCGGTGTTTCATATCACACCACCGATTGGCTGGATGAATGACCCAAATGGATTTTCATTTTATGATGGGAAAATTCATCTGTTTTATCAGTACCATCCTTATACAAGAGAGTGGGGACCGATGCACTGGGGACACAGTGTCTCCGAGGATATGATTTCATGGGAAAATCTTCCTGTGGCGTTGGCTCCGGATGAAAAGTATGATGCATTTGGATGTTTTTCAGGAAGCGCTCTGGAAGCAAATGGAAAACACGTGCTTCTCTATACTGGTGTGAGCAGACAAGTGCTGGAAGATGGAAGAGAAGAAGAGCGACAGAATCAATGCATTGCATATGGAGATGGAAATTCTTATGAGAAATCTTCTAAAAATCCTGTAGTGACTGGAGAGCTGATGCCGGAGAACTGTAGCCGGATTGATTTCCGTGATCCTAAAGTATGGAAAAAAGGGGATACCTATTATCTCATCGTAGGGAATAAAAATGCAGAACAAAAAGGACAGGTTGTTCTTTTTTCCAGCAAAAATTTAGAAGATTGGAAATTTGAAACTGTACTGGCAGAAAACAGTGACGGCAAAGTGGGAACCATGTGGGAATGTCCGGATTTCTTCGCATTGGATGAAAAATATTTTCTAATCTGTTCGCCGCAGAATATGAAAGCACAGAAATACGAATTTCATAATGGAAATAATTCTGTATATTTTGTGGGAGATTACGATGAAAACACACATACATTCCAAAAGGAGATGCCGAAAACATTGGATTATGGATTAGACTTTTATGCACCGCAGACGACAGAACTGCCGGATGGAAGAAGAATCCTGATTGCGTGGATGAAATCCTGGGATGCCTGCGTAATTCCGGAAGAACAAAAATGGCAGGGAATGATGACACTTCCAAGAGAATTACATTATGTAAATGGAAAGTTATATCAGAAACCGGTAGAAGAATTGAAAAACTACCGAAAAAATTCCTGTCGTTTAGAGAATCAGGAAGTATCTGGTACGGTGCAATTTGATGAAGTGAAAGGGCGGATTTTGGATCTGACAGTGGAAATCTGCGAAGGAGTCTTCGATGAATTTTGCATCGAACTGGCACACAATCAAGAATATACGACCAGTTATACTTATTATAGAAAAAAACAGATAATGGAAGTGAACCGAACATACTGCGGTGTGACAAGGGACATCGTATGTCAGCGTGCGTGGAAACTTCCAGAACAAAAAGAACCTTTAAAACTTCGTTTTATTATGGACAGACAGTCTATTGAATTATTTATTAACGATGGGGAGCAAGTGTCTACCACAGCAATCTGTACGCCGATGGAAGCAGAAGAGATTGTATTTTGTTGTGATGGAACAGTAAAAATCAACGTGGAAAAACATGAACTGATTTAAAGAGCAGGAGGAAGGCAATGGATGTAGTAGCATTAGGAGAACTTCTGGTAGATTTTACCAGTGCAGGAATCAGCGGTCAGGGTAATCAGATTTATGAGGCAAATCCTGGAGGAGCGCCATGCAATGTACTTGCAATGCTTCAGAAACTGGGGAGAAATACCGCATTTATTGGAAAAGTAGGGAAAGACTCTTTTGGAGAAATGTTGGTGTCGGTAGTAAAAGAACAGGGGATTTCAGCAGAGGGAATCTGCTATGATGAGAAAATCCCAACGACATTGGCTTTTGTACATAATGCAGCAGATGGAGAGCGTACGTTTTCGTTTTATCGGAATCCCGGTGCGGATATGATGCTTCGAAAAGAAGAAGTTGGGGAAGCACTTTTAAAAGAGACAAAACTTTTTCATTTTGGAAGCCTTTCTATGACATCGTCCGAGGCAGAAGAAGCGACAAAATATGCCATTTGGACAGCAAAACAAAATGGTGCGATAATCTCTTTTGATCCTAATTTGCGTCCGGCACTTTGGAATCATTTAGATGAGGCAAAAGAAAAGATTGCATTTGGGATGAGTCAGTGCGATGTGTTAAAAATCTCTGACAATGAGATCACATTTATGACAGGAGAAACAGACATTGATCGCGGAGTACAGAAACTGATAGAGAAATATCAGATTCCTTTTGTCTGTGCAACGATGGGAAATCAGGGAAGCAAAGCATTTTTTGGCAGTGAGATTGTAGAAGCAGAAGCCTTTTTGATGGAGGACACAATCGATACAACTGGAGCGGGAGATACATTTTGCGCTTGCCTTCTGGACTACATATTAAGATATGGTATACAGAAGCAAGACAAAGAAAGGGTAAGGGAAATGCTACAGTTTGCCAATGCAGCAGCTGCATTGATCACGACGAAAAAAGGCGCTCTGCGAGTGATGCCGGAACGAGAAGAAATTGAAAAGGTTTTGGGAGGAAAATCCTGCTCTTCATTTTGAGGGGCAGGATTTTTCTATTAGAAAAGGAATGACGGCGAGTTTCAATGATGATATACTGGATTCGTAGATTTTAGAATCATTGTAATAAATATTTGAGTAATAAAAATCTGTCGGACCGATTCAGAAGGAAATGGTACTTTCACTGTTTCGGATATTGACAGGAAGAGAAGAAAAGGAGGAAATCAGCAACATCTATGAGTTTTGCACATTTGCATGTCCATACAGAGTATAGTCTTCTGGATGGATCAAATAAAATCAAAGAGTACGTTGCCAGGGTAAAAGAGCTGGGGATGAACAGTGCTGCGATCACCGATCACGGTGTCATGTTTGGTGTGATTGATTTTTACCGGGCGGCTAAGGCTGCAGGCATCAATCCCATTCTTGGCTGTGAGGTGTATGTGGCTCCCGGGTCACGTTTTGACCATGAGATCAATGGCGGGGAGGACCGCTATTACCATCTGGTATTGTTGGCAGAAAATAATCAGGGATATCAGAATCTGATGAAGATTGTTTCCAAAGGGTTTGTGGAAGGATATTATTACAAGCCAAGAATTGATATCGAATTGTTAGAAGAGTACCATGAAGGAATCATTGCACTGAGTGCTTGTCTTGCAGGGGAAGTACAGAAAAATCTTCTTCGGGGAATGTTCGAGGAAGCGAAACAGGCAGCACTGAGATATGAATCTATTTTCGGAAAGGGGAATTTCTTTCTGGAGCTTCAGGATCATGGGCTGACCGAGCAGGCAGATGTCAATCAGCGTCTGATTCGGCTGGCGGCAGAGACCGGGATCGAGCTTGTGGCGACCAATGACGTCCACTATACTTATGCGGAGGATGAGAAACCGCATGACATTCTGCTGTGTATTCAGACCGGGAAAAAGCTGACAGATGAAAACCGGATGCGCTATGCAGGCGGACAGTATTATGTCAAGTCAGAGCAGGAGATGATCGAATTATTCCCATATGCAAGGCAGGCGCTGGAAAATACGCAGAAGATTGCAGATAGATGTCATGTGGAGATTGAATTTGGGGTGACGAAACTTCCAAAATACGATGTGCCAGGGGGAATGACTTCATGGGAATATCTGAATCAACTCTGTTTTGAAGGGTTAGAACGCCGGTATCCAAATCCGGGAGAAGAATTAAAAGAACGTCTTTCCTATGAATTGAGTACGATCAAAAATATGGGATATGTGGATTACTTCCTGATCGTATGGGATTTCATCAAATATGCGAGGGACAATGATATCAGTGTAGGGCCGGGGCGAGGTTCGGCGGCGGGAAGTATTGTCTCGTACTGTCTTGGGATCACGAATATTGATCCAATCCGCTATCAGCTTCTGTTTGAACGTTTCTTAAATCCTGAGCGTGTGTCCATGCCGGATATCGATATTGATTTCTGTTTTGAACGGCGTCAGGAAGTCATCGATTATGTTGTGAGAAAATATGGGAAAGACCGCGTTGTGCAGATCGTAACATTCGGTACAATGGCGGCAAGAGGTGTGATCCGCGATGTAGGACGTGTGATGGATCTGCCGTATGCATTTGTCGATACGATCGCAAAGATGATTCCGACAGAGCTAAATATCACGATTGATAAAGCATTGAAAATGAATCCGGAATTCCGGAAAATGTATGAGACAGACGAACAAGTAAAATATTTGATCGACATGTCCAAACGTCTCGAAGGGCTTCCACGGCATACGTCGATGCATGCTGCCGGAGTCGTGATCAGTCAGAAGTCGGTAGACGAATATGTGCCGCTTTCCAGAGCATCGGACGGTTCGATCACGACACAGTTTACGATGACGACACTGGAAGAACTTGGTCTTTTGAAAATGGATTTCCTGGGCTTGAGAACTCTGACCGTAATTCAGAATGCCGTCAACCTGGTGGAGCAGGCGACTGGAGTCAAGTTGGATATGGGGAAGATTGACTACAACGACAAACTGGTATTGGATTCCATCGGAACCGGGAAGACTGACGGTGTATTTCAGTTGGAGAGCGCCGGAATGAAAAACTTTATGAAAGAGTTAAAGCCGCAGAGTCTGGAAGATATCATTGCCGGTATTTCGCTGTACCGGCCGGGGCCGATGGATTTCATTCCACAGTACATCAAAGGAAAGAATGACAAAGGATCTATCACCTATGATTGCCCACAGCTGGAGCCAATCCTTGCACCGACATATGGATGTATCGTTTACCAGGAACAGGTTATGCAGATTGTGCGTGATCTTGCCGGATATACACTTGGACGAAGTGACCTTTTGCGAAGGGCGATGTCAAAGAAAAAGGCGGATGTCATGGAGCGGGAGCGTCAGAGTTTTGTTTATGGCAATATTGATGAAGGAGTTCCGGGATGTCTGAACAATGGAATTGATGAGAAGACAGCGAATAAGATTTATGATGAAATGATTGATTTTGCAAAATATGCGTTCAATAAATCTCATGCTGCAGCATATGCAGTTGTTTCTTATCAGACAGCCTATTTGAAATATTACTATCCCATTGAGTTTATGGCAGCGCTGATGACATCTGTGATTGAAAATCCGACAAAGGTGTCAGAATATATTTATGCGGCAAGGCAGATGGGCATCAAAATCCTTCCGCCGGATATCAACCGCGGAGTCAGTGGATTCTCGGTAGATGAGGGAAATATCCGCTATGGACTGGCGGCGATCAAAAGTATCGGGAAGCCGGTCATTGAAGCAATTGTAAGTGAACGGGAAGAAAATGGATTGTACCGGGGACTGAAAGATTTTATTGAACGGATTTCCTTAAAAGAAATGTTAAATAAAAGAAGTATTGAAAACTTTATCAAAGCAGGGGCGCTAGACAATCTTGGCGGGACAAGAAAGCAGTTTATGATGATCTATATTCAGATTGTAGACAATGTCAATCAGGAAAAGAAATTTTCGATGAGCGGGCAGATGTCACTGTTTGATTTTGTCGACGAAGATCAGAAGAAAGAATTTGAGATCCAGCTTCCGGATGTTGGGGAATATGAAAAAGAGACGCTTCTTGCATTTGAGAAGGAGGTGCTTGGTGTTTATATCAGCGGGCATCCATTAGATGCCTATGAAGAGCAGTGGAAGAAAAGTGTGTCGGCAACTACACTGGACTTTCAGCTTGATGAGGAGACAAACCGGACAAAGGTGCATGACGGTGCGAAAGAAATCATCGGAGGAATGATCGTAGGGAAGACGATCAAGCATACGAAGACAAATCAAATGATGGCATTTATTACCGTGGAAGATCTGCTCGGAACGGTGGAAGTTGTCGTGTTCCCGAGAGATTATGAGGCGAACAGACAATACTTGGAAGAAGATAAGAAGGTGTTTGTCAAAGGAAGAGTTTCTGAGGAAGATGACCGTCCTAGCAAACTGATCTGTGAGAAGATTATTCCGTTTCATCAAGTAAAGAGAGAACTTTGGATCCAGTTTGCAGACAAAAATAGTTATCTTGCGGAAGAAAAGCTTTTGATGGGCATGCTCCAGGATTCTGAAGGAGATGACACAGTTGTAATTTATTGTAAGGCAGAGAAAGCAGTAAAACGCCTTCCGCGTAACTGGAACATTGGGATTGAACCGAATATTTTGAGCAGACTGACAAATTATTATGGGGAAGAACGTGTGAAAGTTGTCGAAAAATGCATTGAAAACAAATTTTAAGTATGTTAAAATAATCACAAAATATATAAATAATAATAATATTTAGGTATAGGTAAATGGAGGTAATATCATGGCAAAGCGTATACGCACAATCGGTGTCCTGACAAGTGGTGGAGATGCTCCGGGAATGAATGCGGCAATCCGTTCCGTAGTCAGAACAGCTTTGGGGAAAGGACTTAGAGTAAGAGGGATCAGAAGAGGATATCAGGGACTGATGGAAGAGGAGATCATCGATCTTTCAGCAAGAGACGTATCTGATACAATTCAGCGAGGAGGTACGATTCTCCAGACTGCCAGATGTAAGGAAATGCGTACAGAAGAAGGACAGCAGAAGGCTGCTGCAATCTGTAAGAAATACGGAATTGAAGGGCTTGTTGTCATTGGTGGAGACGGTTCTTTTGCCGGAGCACAGAAGCTTGCAAATCTCGGAATCAATACAATCGGAATCCCGGGAACAATCGATTTGGATATTGATTGTACAGAGTATACGATCGGTTTTGATACAGCGGTGAATACCGCAATGGAAGCAATTGATAAAGTGCGTGATACTTCGACTTCTCATCAGCGCTGTAGTATTGTAGAGGTTATGGGAAGAGATGCAGGGTATTTGGCATTGTGGTGTGGAATCGCCAACGGTGCAGAGGAGATCCTTCTTCCGGAAGAGCACAATTACGATGAGTCAGAAATTATCAAGAGAATTATTGATAACAGAGACCGTGGAAAGAAACATTATATTATCATCAATGCAGAAGGTGTCGGAGACTCTATCAACATGGCAAAGAGAATCGAAGAAGCAACTGGAATGGAGACAAGAGCGACGATCCTTGGACACATGCAGCGCGGTGGAAGCCCGACAGCAAAGGACAGGGTGTATGCTTCCATCATGGGTGCAAAGGCAGTAGAACTTCTCTGCGAAGGAAAGACGAACCGTGTGGTAGGATACAAGCATGGTGAATATATTGATGTGGATATTGATGAAGCGCTGAACATGGAAAAGAAACTTCCAGAGTATCAGCTTGAGATTGCGAAAAAACTGGCAATTTAGTGATTTTATAAGAGAAACACTCTGTTTGTGAGGACGGCAGAGCAGATAGCTTTCTCTGACTGACAAAGGAAGAAAGAACATTTTCAATTCGGACGGGCATCCAGTGACGGGGGATGATTGAAAATGTTCTTTTTTTGCTTCTCATTGGACCGGGATTTTGAGTAAAGGGAACATGCCCTTGAAATCTGCCTGATAAGCGGGTACAATAGAGAACAGATATGGCAGATAGAAGGAGAAATGTTGTGAAGATAGAGAATAAGAAAGATATGCCGATCGGCGTATTTGACTCCGGAGTCGGAGGACTTACAGTGGCAAGGGAGATTATGCGGCAGCTTCCTAATGAGAGTATTGTGTATTTCGGAGATACTGCTAGAGTACCTTATGGAAGCAAGTCGGAAACTACAATTATCCGCTATTCCCGTCAGATTATCCGCTTCTTGCTGACGAAGGAAGTGAAGGCGATTGTGATTGCCTGCAATACAGCGAGTGCGCTTGCTCTGGATGCGGTGCGGAAAGAATTTAAGATCCCGATCATCGGTGTTGTTGCACCGGGAGCGAGGGCGGCAAGGGAAGAGACGATCAATAAAAAAATCGGAGTGATCGGTACAGAGGCGACGGTAAAAAGTGAGATTTATAAAAAACTGATACAGGCAGAGGACCCTCAGATCAGTGTATCCGGAAGAGCATGTCCCCTGTTTGTACCGCTTGTGGAAGAAGGATTTGCAAAACATAAGATTACCCGGGAAGTCATTGATATCTATCTGTCAGATATGAGAGAATCTGATATCGATACACTGATTCTTGGCTGCACACATTACCCACTCTTACGCTCAACGATCCGGGAATATATGGGAGAAAAGATTCATCTTGTGAATCCGGCATATGAGACTGCAATGGATCTTAAGCGGCTTCTGGAGGAAGAAGAGATGCTCAGAGACGCTCCGGTGAATGGCCAGGAAGAACATGGAGAGTATTCCTTCTATGTCAGTGATGCGGCAGATAAGTTCAAGCAGTTTGCCAATTCTATTTTGCCGTATGATATTGAGACGACAAAGCAGATTAATATTGAAGAATATTAGAATGCAACAATATGAGAGATGACAGACAAAAAGTACAGGTGAGAGTATGACAAAAGACGTATTAATAAGTATTTCGGGACTGCAGATGGACGTACTGGAGGAGGAGAAAGAGTATGAACCTATTGAAGTCGTTGCTCCTGCTAACTATTTCCTCAAAAATGGAAAACATTACATTTTATTCGATGAAGTTACAGAGGGCATACCGGGCATTACAAAAAATCGAATAAAGATTACCGGAGAGGACACTTTGGAAGTGATGAAGAGCGGTGTATCAAATGTGCACATGGTATTTGAGAAGAATAAAAAGAATCTTACATATTACCAGACACCGTATGGACAGCTTCTGATCGGTATCCATACAAAAGAAATGGAAGTGTCAGTGTCAGAGGATAATATCAATGTAAAGGTCGGATATATATTGGATGTCAATCATGAGCCATTGGCAGACTGTCAGATCCGGATCAATGTAAAGTCCAAAGATGCAGGAGACTTTCAGATTACAAAAAATATGGACTTCTAAAGAAGAATGAGAAAGGAAAGTGTTGAAAATCTGAGGGAAGAGTAAAGGAAACCTCCAAAATGATGTGTATTAACTGGCATCATTTTGGAGGTTTCTGTAATCTCCAGACATTTCCATGAAAGTTATCTTCCCGTAGAAATGTATTAGATTATTTATTTTTCTTTGTAGATTTTTTACTCTTTTTGTTATCGTTTTGTTCGTCTTTGTTCTTTTTGAATCTTGCGAAGAAGCCTTTTTTCTTTTCAGGCATTTCTAATTTCCCGCGAAGTCCTTTGACATCTGTGATATAGATACCGCTGAGAACTGCTTTGACTTCCTTTTTGACTGGGATCAATGGGAAAATTTTCTCGTCGCACATCAGAGTCATTACTTTTGGACCGATCTTTGCTTTTACAACCGGAACTTTGGCTCTGCGCAAATATTTCGGTGTACTCTCCAGTACGATGGCAGGAAAACCGGCTTCTTTTAGTTTCATATGCTTCTTATCAATGATAAGCATCGTTACATTTTGAGCCATAGCATCTAACTGCTGCTGTTGTTCTGCCTGTTTCTTTTCCGCTTTTTTTCCCAAGAAGTACAATACGATCGTGCCGATGATCAGTACGGCTAAAACGATAAGTAATATAATTACTGGTAAACTCACGATAGACCTCCTAGTATATAGTAAAAATACATTTTTAGACAAATAGTATTGTAGCATTGTTTCTAAGGAAGTGCAAGCGATTTGAGCGCTGCACCTTACTTTTCTGTGGAAAAATGAGTATAATAGGGAATGAGAAAAAGGTGAAAAATACAAAAGTGAGGTGAGGGAATGTTAGGAAATATTTGGAATGATCTTTGTACAGGAACTGGCTGGATGATGGAGCATCTTGTTTTGATCAATATTCTTCTTTCGTTTGTGATTATCTTCTTTCAGAGAAGAAAGCCGCAGACTGTCTGGACATGGCTGCTCGTACTATATTTTATACCAATTGTTGGATTTGTATTGTATCTGCTGATCGGACAAGATTTCCGAAAGAGCAGAATGTTTAAAATGAAGGAAATTGAGGGAGAAGTAAATTATGCAGTCAGACGGCAGGAGAAGAGTATCCGTCGGAAGCAGTTTCGTCTGTCCAATCCAAAGATGGAACGATTTGAGAATCTGATCTATTACAATCTGGAAGCGGCCAGTGCGGTGTTGACAGGGAATAATGATGTACAGATTTATACGGACGGCAGAGAGAAATTCGCGGCTCTGATACGGGAAATCCGCGCCGCAAAGACATATATCCATCTGCAATATTATATTATCCGAAAGGATGAGCTGTGGCAGGCGATCAGCAGAGAACTGATCAAAAAGGCCAAGGAAGGCGTGGAAGTACGCATCCTGTTTGACAGTATGGGATGTCGTGATATGAAGAAAAAAGACTGGGAGGAGCTGAATGCAAATGGAATTCAGACGGCAGAGTTTTTCCCGGCGCTGCTTGGGAAGCTACATTTGCGTGTCAATTATCGGAATCATAGGAAGATTGCGGTCATCGATGGAAGAGTTGGGTTTGTCGGAGGATTCAATATAGGAAAAGAATATATTGGGCTGAGCGAAAAATTCGGATACTGGAGAGATACCCATCTTTGCATCGAAGGATCAGCGGTTACTTCCCTTGCGGTGCGCTTTGTGATGGACTGGAACTATGCGGCCAGAGACAATCTGTTTTTGCGGGATGAGTTGTTTGAAATTCCAGAGTACGTAAGAAATGGAAGAGAGCCGGTACAGATTATTTCCAGTGGACCGGATTCCAAAAGTGAAGAGATCCGTGACAACTATATGAGGCTGATCCATAAGGCGCGCCATCATATTTATTTGCAGACGCCATACTTCGTGCCGGACGACTGTATTTTGGAAGCGCTTCGGATTGCGGCGAAATCGGGAGTAGATGTGCGGATCATGATTCCGTGTAAACCGGATCATCCGTTTGTTTACTGGGCATCGTATTCCTACCTTGGGGATATGATCGAGGCTGGGGCAAAATGCTATGTGTATAACAACGGTTTTCTCCATGTCAAAGGACTGACGGTCGATGGTCTTGTAAGCTGTTTTGGGACAGCCAATATGGACATTCGGAGTTTTGAACTGAACTTTGAAGTCAATGCCGTAATCTACAGTGAGGAGACGACAAAAAAACTGGAGGAAGCTTTTGAACAGGATATTCTAAATTCTACGTTAGTGACAAAACGTCTTTACGAAGAGCGGAGTCTTCTCATCCGTGGAAAAGAGCAGTTTTCCCGCCTGCTGTCCCCTCTTTTATAAGAAGACAGAGGATTCTAAAAGAAGTGTGAAATCTGGCAAAACACCTTTCTTTCTGTTTGGAAGTGTGATATAACTGAAAGAGCAGTCAAAATGTGAGATGACAGCTGGAAAATGAAAGAATAATGAGGTAGGAAGATGAAAAAGAAATTAGCGGCGCTTCTTCTCGGAGTGTGTATGACAGTAACACTGGCAGGATGTCAGAAATCCATTGAGGACGATAATGTAAAGATCAGTGAGTATAAAGGGATTAAAGTAGAAGGACTGGAACTGGCGAAAGTGACAGATAAAGATGTAGAAAACAGCATCCAGAGCACATTAGAAGCGGAAGCTGAACATAAAGAGGTGACAGACCGGGCGACAAAGAAAGGAGATTCTCTGGAAGTTTCTTACGTTGGAAAAGCAGATGGGGAGACATTTGATCAGGGAGACCTTACGGTAGAAGTCGGAGGCGAAGGATTTGTGGAAGGATTTTCAGAAGGAATGGAAGGGCATAAGCTGAATGAGACATTTGATATTTCTCTTACATTGCCGGAGAATTATCCAGCGGAAATCGCGGGGAAAGATGCAGTGTTTACCGTAACGATCAATTCCATTACAGAGGAGATCCTGCCAGAGCTGAACGATGAATTTGTACAGAAAATTTCTGACAAGGCAAAGACCGTTGACGAGTACAAAAAGCAAGTAAAAAAAGATCTGGAGACATCTAATAAAAAGACGGTAGAGTCTCAGAACAAAAACAGTGCATGGACAGAAGTAGTCAAAAACACAGAGCTGAAAAAAGAGTTTAAAGAGGATATCAATGAGAGCGTAGATCTGATGAAAGAGCAGTATACACAGCTTGCAGAGATGTACTACCAAGTTACATTTGAGGAATTCCTGGAACAATCTGGAATCACAGAAGATCAGTTTGTAGAGAAGATGGAAAAGCAGGCAAAAGATCAGTTAAAGAGCAAGTATGCAAGCAAGCTGATCGCCGAGAAAGAAAAATTAGAGCTTTCCGACAAAGCGTATAAGGAAAAATATGACGAATATGCACAGTCCTACGGATACGAAAACGGAGATGCATTTATTGAGGCAAATGGTGAGGACGGAGAAGAGAAGCTAAAAGAGAGCATTCTCTTAGATACAGCTATGACATGGGTTGCTGATCATGCGAAGTTTGTAGAGGCAGAGACGGAGAAATAAGAAGTTAGATGCAAGAATGGCAAGAGGAGTCTGTAAAATTCTGACCGGAAAGGCAGAGCATCAGACAGAAAGCATAAGGGGAGAGAAGACAGTGCGGATTGCATATTGTGAGGATGAGCGCGCGCAGGCGGTGCTGACAGAGGATATGATAAAAAGCTGGGCAAAGGAGCGCGGGCAGAAGTGTATCGTCGATGTATTTTCCAGTGCAGAACAATTTCTATTTGAGTTGGATGGAGAAGAACTCGTACCCTATGATCTGCTTCTTCTTGATATTTCGATGATCGGGATGGATGGATTTACACTTGCAAAACAGATCCGGAAAACGGATATGAATATTCGCATTGTTTTTTTGACATCAGATCCAAGTCATGTATTTGATGGCTATGAGATTGAAGCCTGGAGATATATGATGAAACCAGTAAGGGAACAAAAGCTGTATGAAATGTTGGACATACTTGTGACAGAACTTGCAGACAGAGAAGAGCCATATGTTCTTTTGGAAGTGGCAGGGGAGAATATCAAGGTGGAGCAGGGGCAGATTTTGTATGTTGCAGTGGATGGTCACTACACCACAGTGTATTGCAAGGACAGACAGCTGAAGGTCAAAGAGAGTTTCGGGGAAGTTTTAAATCATCTGAACAGAGATACAAAGGACGGGGGCATTCCTCCTTTTGTGAAATGTCATAGAAGTACTGCTGTAAATTTATCGAAGGTGAGCCGGATTGGCAGGCAGAGCTGTATTCTTGCAGGCGAGATCGAGGTTCCGGTGAGCCGGGGAATGTACCAACAGCTTAATCAGGCATTTATTCAGGAAAATCTATAAGGAGTATTACAGATGAGAATGGAAATCATAGGGCTGGCTGCAGTGGCAATGCTGCTCCTGCTTGTGATCATCGGTTTCGTGATCCGGGCAATCATGCAGCGGCAGTATGAGAAGGCGCTGATTGACTATCAGAACAAAATTTTGTCTCAGGAGATGGATGAAGTGCGGAGCATCTATATGACGATGCGAGGTTGGCGGCATGATTATCATAATCATATGCAGTCGGTAAAGGCATATCTTGCGAAAGATAATATCACTGAGGCAAAGGAATACTTAAATCGGCTGGAGGAAGATCTTGCGGATATCCGCCTGCTGTTTGATACTGGAAATCTCAATGTAGATGCGATCTTAAATGCGAAGATTTCACTTGCGCTGGAAAATGGAATCCGGTGTGACTATAAGGCGGTGATCCCCAAAGAGTTGTCTGTGTCGGACATTGATTTATGTGTTGTGATCGGGAATCTGATCGACAATGCAGTCGAAGCATGTCGGACGGTGAAGAAGGAAGAACAGTTTCTCCGACTTTATATTGCACCGCTGAAGCAGCAGTTGTATATTACAGTGACCAATGCCACCAGCGAGGTTGTGCGAAAACTCGATGAAGAATATATTTCCAAAAAGCGCGGTGATCACGGTCATGGGCTTAAACGGATTAACAATGTTGTGAAGAAATATGACGGTTATATCAATCGAAAGAATGAACCAGGGGTGTTCGTCACCGAGATCATGCTGCCATTATAGAGAAAATTTGCAACTCATGCACGGATTTTTACAATTCGTGCATGTTTTTTCTATTTTGAGAACAAATGTGATAAGTTAAGAATGCAAGAAAAGAGAGGAGGCTTTATAGATGGAGGAAGAGAAGAAACAAAAGCAAAAGAAAAGGAGCATTTTAAGCAACCTGATTTTCTGCTTTGCACCGGCTATGAAGAAAACTCCGGTTTATCTGGTGCACATCGGGATTCAGGCAGTCACATATGTTCTTCTTCTGTTACTGGGGGTAGGAGCAAATGCACTTATCGTATCGATGCTGGGGAAGGAAAGCCCGCTTATGCTGTTGATCGGGGCGGTCATGACCATCTTTCTTGTATACGGGGCGATTAGTTGGATTGATACTTATCTGCAGAATATCATATCAGTAGAATACATCGAAATGAGGATGGGAGGACACTTCTATTCTGTTCTCGAAAAAATATTGGAGATTTCTCTGGAACAGTCAGAAAGCAGTGAAATCCGTCAGATGATGGAGAGGTCGCTGATCGCATTGAATGGAAACGATTCCAATGGAGTGCAAGGCATGATGCAGCGTTTTGGAATGTTTTTTACAAATGTACTAGGGCTGGTCACATATGCAATGATCGTGGGAAGTATGGATATACGCATCTTGCTACTCCTTGTCGGTCTGTCACTGATCACTGTCGCAACGTCCAAAGTTTCTGTAAAAGTGTATGAGAGGGTCAAAGAAAAACTTGCTGGATATCAGAGGATAGAGGGATATATTGATCGGCTTGTGGATGATATTGCAGGCGGAAAGGATATCCGCGTCTTCGGACTTTCCGACTGGCTGATCGGAAAATATGATTCGGCGATCAGACAGCGAAGAAAATATAGGGCGCTTTATAATGCGGCCTGCTTCTTCTCGGACTTTACAGAAGTGATCCTGGCAGCAGTCAGAGATTTTATCTGTTATTTTTATCTGATCTATCTTTTGAAACAGGGGCTTTCGTCAAGCATGTTTGTGTTTTATATTGGATTGATCAGCGGGTTTGCCAAATGGTTTACAGAGATCACAAGCAACTTTGTTGTGATGAAGCGGTGCGGGCAGCAGGTGGATGATCTTAGAGATTTTTTAGAACTTGAGAGCGGATCAGGAGGAGAAAGGCGGATTCCGGAAAACCAATTTTCCAGTCTGGACATTACGTTTGATCATGTATCCTATCGCTATGAGGGGGCAGAGGAAGAGGTGCTAAAGGATGTTTCCTTTACCATCCATCAAGGAGAGCGGCTTGCACTTGTCGGATTAAACGGGGCCGGAAAATCTACGATTGTAAAACTGATTTCTGGTCTATATCTTCCTACAAACGGAGCAGTCTATGTTAATGGGATCGACACGAGGGAACTGGATCGCAAAGCCTACATGCACCATGTTGCTGCAATTTTTCAGAATCCGTTTATCATGTCGTATACAGTTGGGGAAAATGTAACGCTCTCAGGAGAATGGGATGAGGAAAGGTTATGGAATGTGCTGGAAAAGGCAGGAGTGGCAGAGAAGATCAGCAGCCTTCCGGACGGACTATACACCTATTTTGGAAAGGATGTATCGGAAGATGGGATTATGCTCTCGGGTGGACAGATTCAGAAGCTTCTTCTAGCAAGGGCGCTGTATCACAGCCCGAAACTGTTACTTTTAGATGAACCGACTGCAGCGCTGGATGCACTTGCAGAAAAAAATATTTATGATACTTACCAGAAGACGCTGGAAGGAACAAGTACGATCTTTATTTCCCACCGGCTGGCATCGACACGGTTCTGCAATGAGATTCTTCTGCTTGACAAAGGGGAGATCATTGAGCGCGGAACCCATGAAACATTGATGAAAATGGGAGGGACATACGCTTCCCTTTTTGAACTTCAGGGGAAATATTATCAGGAGGAAGAGGCACATGAATAAGAGAAAACAGATGTCTGTAAAAGAAATGTGGAAATTTTGTCTTTTTCAGGCGAAAGGCTATCGGATTTTGCCGGTGATCCTTGTACTTGGAATGCTCTCGGGTGCATCGGTTGTCTATATTAACAGTTTTCTGTATGCGAAGATTCTCGATGTTCTTCTGGAGGAGAAGTATCAGCAGGCAGCAACTTTTGTCGTGATTCTTGTTGTGACGGTGATGATTGTATCATTGATCTCAAAGGCAGCGGAACAGATCTTTTCGCACTATGCGGAACCGAGCGAGGAGGAGACGAAAAAGCGTACTGCAAAAAAAGCATTTTCCATGGAATACGAAGAAATTGAGAAACAGGAGACGATTCAGAAGTTTCGAAGAGTACGGCAGGCAGAGCGCGGACATGGAGGAATCTCCGAACAGTGTATAGAAATTTATAAGTATTTTACCTGCTGCACGGAAGTTGTTTTTGCCAGTGGATTTGTCGTGCTTCTGCTGCTGCAGTCAGACTGGGAGAAGGAAAGTATCTTTCGGTTTCTGATCAGTACGGGGGTGATGATCGCTGGTTTTGTATTTGTATTGTGGTTAGGAGATAAGGTTTCCGAACGGATCGGAAAGGAAACAGTAATCACTATGCATGCAAATGAAAAGTCAAATGCATTATTTGACTATCTAGTCAACCTGATTGTTTCAGAGCAGTTTGCGCAGGATATCCGTCTGTTTCAGCTCAAAGAATATCTGATAAATAAATTTCAAGGAGATGTGATAAAGAAGTGTATGGCACTGTTCCAGAGAAGAGCGAAAGTTTCCGGACGTGGAAATGGCGCTGTCGCTTTTGCGCTTCAGATCCTGGCAGGCATCACTTATGTATATATTGCAATAAAGGCAATTGCAGGAAGTGTTTCCGCCGGGGAAGTGCTGATGTATGCGGGTGCGATCATAACGATGATGAACAGTATCCGTGAAATGATGGGAGCACATATTGAGATTGATTATTCCAATGAGTATCTGAAATCTTATGAGGAATTTATTCATCTCCCGAATATGCATTATGTAGGGACACTGCCGATTGAAAAAAGAGACGATAATCAGTATGAGTTGGAGTTTGACCATGTTTCTTTTTGTTATCCGGGGACAGAGACGTATATTTTAAAGGATGTAAGTTTAAAATTCAAAGTAGGGGAGACGATGGCGCTTGTCGGGATGAATGGTGCAGGAAAAACGACATTGATCAAACTGCTGCTTCGTTTCTATGAGCCGTCTGAGGGAAAGATCACTTTAAATGGGATTGAGATCGGGAAATATGATTATGAGGAATATATAAAGATTTTCGCGGTTGTCTTTCAGGACTTCAGACTGTATCATTTTCCATTGGATGAAAATATCGCAGGCTCCGAGAAAGTGGATGAAAAGAGAGTATGGAAGGTGATCCGTCAGGTCGGGCTGGAAGAAAGAGTGAAGAAGATGAAAGATGGGATTCACACGCTGCTCTATCACGAAACCGGGGATGGCGAGGCGCTCTCCGGCGGGGAGGCGCAGAAGGTTGCGATCGCAAGAGCGCTTTATAAAGATGCTCCGTTTGTGATCCTCGATGAACCGACTGCAGCGTTAGATCCGGTGGCAGAATCGGAAATCTATGAGAATTTCAACGAACTGATCAATGGAAAAACGGCCATCTATATCTCCCACCGGATGAGCAGCTGCAAGTTCTGTGACACAATTGTTGTTCTGGAAGAAGGAACTGTTGCAGAGAGCGGAAATCATCAAACATTGATGGAAAAGAAAGGGAAATATTTTGCGCTTTACGAGGCACAGGCACAGTACTATGTGAAGAAGAAAGCGGAAGGAGGGGAATCAGAAATTTTATAAAAAAAGAATTGTGTTCTTATCCGATTCTAGTTATAATAGGCATAAAGATAAAAATTTCACAATCTCTGAAACAGAGAGAAATCTGTGAGAGAAAATCAAATGTAAGAAAAGAATCAGACTGCGAAGTCAGTATTTCAAAAAATCAGGAGGAATACAAAATGAAGGTGACAAATGATATCATTTACGTTGGGGTTAATGATCATCAGGTAGATTTGTTTGAAGGGCAGTATGTTGTGCCAAATGGAATGTCTTACAACTCTTATGTGATCAAAGATGAGAAAATCGCTGTAATGGATACTGTGGATGTGAATTTTGCGGAAGAATGGCTGGCAAATATTGCACAGGTGCTGGATGGAGCAAAGCCGGATTATTTGATCGTGCAGCATATGGAACCGGATCATTCTGCGAATATTTATAATTTTATGAAGGTATATCCAGATACAACGATCGTGGCAAATGAGAAGACATTTGTGATGATGGCAAACTTTTTCCGGGAGATGGATCTGGAAGGAAGAACATTGGAAGTAGAAAACGGACAGACATTGTCACTTGGAAAGCATGACCTGACATTTGTGTTTGCTCCGATGGTACACTGGCCGGAAGTTATGGTTACTTACGACAGTACAGAAAAAGTACTGTTCTCTGCAGATGGATTTGGTAAATTCGGGGCAAATGATGTGGAGGAAGATTGGGATGACGAAGCGCGCCGTTATTATATTGGAATCGTCGGAAAATATGGTACACAGGTACAAAACCTCTTAAAAGTGGCAGCGACACTGGATATCCAGATGATCTGTCCGCTGCACGGACCGATTTTAAAGGAGAATCTTGGACATTATATCGAGAAATATGATATCTGGTCTTCTTATGCAGTAGAAAAAGAAGGTGTGATGATCGCTTACACATCGGTCTACGGAAATACAAAGAAAGCAGCAGAAACTTTGGCGGCGAAATTAGAAGAAAAAGGATGTCCGGATGTGTATGTCTGTGACCTTGCACGCGCAGATATGGCAAGAGCAGTGGAAAATGCATTCAGCTATGGGAAATTAGTGCTGGCGACAACGACATACAATGCAGATATTTTTCCGTTTATGAAAAATTTTATTGAGCATCTGACCGCGCGCAATTACCAGAAGCGCACGATCGGGTTCATTGAGAACGGAAGCTGGGCACCGACGGCAGCAAGAGTTATGAAGGGAATGTTTGAGGACAGCCAGGATATTACATGGATGAAAAATTCAGTAAAGATCATGTCCTCGCTGAGCGAAGAGAATCTGGAAGAGTTAGATCAGATGGCAGACGAGTTATGTCAGGAATATATTGCCCAGTCAGATGACAAAGCGAATAAAAATGATCTGACAGCGCTGTTCCGTCTTGGATATGGACTGTATGTTGTGACTTCAAGAGACGGTGAGAAGGACAACGGACTGATTGTCAACACCGTTACACAGCTGACAGACAATCCGAACCGTGTGGCAGTCAATATCAATAAGGCGAATTATTCGCATGATATCATCAAGAAGACTGGCGTGATGAATGTCAACTGTCTCTCTGTGGAAGCACCGTTTAAAGTGTTTGAAAGATTTGGATTCCAGAGCGGAAGAGAAGCAGATAAATTCGAAGGATGGAATATGCTGCGTGCAGACAATGGTGTTGCCTTCCTTCCAAAATATATCAACGCCTTCCTTGCATTGAAAGTGGAGCAGTATGTGGATCTGGATACACACGGAATGTTTATCTGTACCGTGACAGAGGCTCGTGTGATGAATGATAAAGAAACGATGACATACACTTACTATCAGAAACATGTAAAACCAAAACCGCAGACAGAAGGAAAGAAAGGATTCGTATGTGTGGTATGTGGATATATCTATGAAGGAGAGGAACTTCCGGATGATTATATTTGTCCACTGTGCAAGCATGGAGTTGCGGATTTTGAACCGATTTAGGGAAAAGTAGAAAGCTAGCTTTTAGTTATGTCCCCTGCATACATTGTAAGAGATGTTTGCAGGGGATTTTTTAATTATTTTGATAAGAATTATCCCAATATTTTAATCGATATTCTTTCGGTGTCATGTGATGCTTTGAATAAAAAATATGATAAAAATGTGTTCGGTTTGTAAAGCCTAAAATAGAAATAATATGTGAAATAGAATAATCTGTTTTGAGGAGATAGTATTCTGCCTTTCGTATGATAAAAGTCATCGAATATTCAAAGAGCGTCATACCGCTATATTTTTTGGAAATACGATTTAAGTAGTCTCCGCTATAGTTTAGCAGTTTGGAAAGTTCATGGCGTGATAGTTGCTGGTTAGAATCTTCTAAAAGATGGGTCAATTTTGTAAAAATTAAAAAGTCGTTGTTGTAATCAATATCGACAGTTGTAGTATGATATAGTTCACTATTTGATAGGTGATCAAATAGTTGAAATATGAAACCGTTAATAAAAAATGAATCTCCGGCAACTGGCGCAAGAAGAGTTTTTGTAATTTTTTCTTCTAAATTATATATTACCTTGTAAGAATCACTATTATTATATACAGGGAAAAAATCAAGGTATTCTTTTTTAGTATTCTCTTCGGTAGAGGCATTTTTATATAAAAAATGAAAAAGTGTATGCAAAGAAGTGTTATTTTCAATGTCAAAGTATAAACCGGAGATGGAATCAAGCAGTTGTTTTACATAATTTTTTGAAAGGTTTAAAAAGAAAATACGAAAGTCAGATGACATTTTTTCTAAATGTCGAAGATTACAATTTACAATACATCCGGTTCCCGCTGGATAGATGCGCTCAGTATTTTCTATTTTAAAAATGACCTCACCTTGTTGGACAAACATGAATTCAAAAAAATCATGTTGGTGAAGAGGGCGTTTTGCCATTGAGGATAAAAGAGATTCATCATCAATTAAAATCTCAGAAAAATCATTTGGGGAGAAATTAGCAATCTTAAAGTATTTGTTTTCTAAATCAGATCGATAGACTTCAAGTACAACACTGAATGGTGTATCTATGTGATAATACTGACTGAAATTACTGTGAAAGTTATGAACTTTCAAAAATTTGGAACGGAATTCCTCCAAGGATTTTCTGCTATTACTCATAAAAGCCTCCATTTATTCGTGAATATGATACAATTTGATTGCTTGTAGGTCTTTTTTTAACATTGTGATAAAAGAAGATTTATAATAATATAATACTATGCTAGTTAGATTATAGTACATTTTGACATGTGCTGCAATTATGTATTCATTCGAATGAGGAGAAAAAATGTAACAAATACGAGTATATGATGGAGGGAATTATGAGAGAGAAAAAATATTTGAAGTGGTATCAGAAACTTGCATATGGTGCAGGGGATCTAGCATCAAACTGTAGTTATGGATTGGTATCTAGTTTCTTATTGTTATATTTATCAGACACAATGGGAATGAATACTGGAATTATAGGAACATTGATGCTTGTTTCAAAGGTATTGGATGGAGTTACAGATGTATTTTTTGGGAGAATGATTGATAAAACAAAAAGCAAACTGGGAAAAGCTCGTCCATGGATGCTATATGCTCAAATTGGAGTATCGCTATGTCTATTATTATTGTTTTCAGTGCCTGATATTGGAGAAACAGCGCAATATGCATATTTCTTTGTATTTTACACAAGTTTAAATGCTATTTTCTATACTGCAAATGGAATTGCATATTCAACATTATCTGCATTAATCACAAAAAACTCTACAGAACGAGTACAATTAGGATCTATTCGTTTTATGTTTGCAGTTGTTACTAATATTGTGATGGGGTTTGCGGTAACAGGTGCAGTTGCACATTTTGGTGGCGGAGCAAAAGGATGGAGAGTGGTTGCTTTTATTTGTGCAGTGATTGGTCTGGTTGTAAATACGATCAGCTGTCTGGCAGTAAAAGAAGTTCCGGATGAAGAAAACACAGAAATACAGGAAGAAGCAGGACAAAAAGATGATAAATTAAGTTTTGTGGATACAATCAAAATTTTATTTGCAAATAAGTATTATATTATGATTCTTGTTTTGTATATCGTATATTATACAATGAGTGGATTGACAACGGGCAGCGGGATATATTTTACTACATATGTGTTGGGAGATGCCTCTTTATTAGGTTCCTTTTCTATGATGAAAATGTTTCCTGTAATTATTGCATTAGCATTTACACCTATGCTTGTAAAAAAGGCAGGAAGTATGCAGAAGGTAAATTTTTGGGGATATGTGATTAATACAGTTTTGAGTGTGTTCTTTGTTTATTTTGCAGTAAAAAGAAATGTACCTATGCTCTTATTGGTAATGTTTATGAAAGGTGTTTTTGCAGGAACTCTTAGCGGAACATTAAACGCATTGATCGCAGAAATTAGCGGATATACTTATAGAACAAAAAAAGTACATATGGATGGAACCATGTTTAGCTGTTCTTCTCTTGGGGTAAAAGTTGGCGGTGGAATTGGTACAGCAGCAGTCGGCTGGCTTTTGAACATAGGAGGATATGTTGGAACGGCAACAGTACAATCTCAGAGCGCAATTAATATGATCTTTCATATGTATATTACACTTCCGGTTGTATTCGGAGTGATTATTACAATTATTTTAAGTATGCTGAAAGTAGAAAAAGCAAATAAAGAATGGGATGAAAAACATAATGTTGAAAAGTAATTTTAACCAAAACTGGAAATTTGTAAAAGGTTGTATACCGTCACTAATGACATTGAAAATGTACGGAAAGGAAGCAGATGATATCTCACTTCCGCACGATGCCATGATTCATGAGACTCCTTGTGAGACAACAAAAAATGGTGGAGCTACAGGTTTTTATCCAGGAGGAATATATACTTATTTTAAAACATTTGTTGCCCCGGAAGAGTGGAAGGATAAAACGGTAACGTTAGAATTTGAAGGTGTTTATGAAAAAGCAATGGTGTATTTGAATGGTGCACTGATAACAACGAATTCATATGGATATTCTAATTTTTATGCTTCACTGGACCGATATTTACAATATGGGCAGGAAAATGAATTAAAAGTAGTAGCAGATAATTCGGCGGAGCAAAATAGTAGATGGTATACAGGAAGCGGAATTTACAGGAATGTGAATCTGTTTGTTGGAGAACTCATACAAATACCAGTGGACGGAGTGCATGCTACAACGATAAATGTGGAGAAAGACTTTGCAGTGGTAGAATTTGTGACTACTGTTGTGAATCAGACAAGAAAAAAGGAAAAACTTCAAGTACAGATAGAAATGAGCGATGAAGATGGAAATGTAATCCGAGGAGTGACGCATTTAACAGCCTTTGGAAATTCGGAAAATCAAATTCGTCAAGAGATTGTAATTAAAAATCCTAAATTATGGAACTGTGACACTCCGCATTTGTATAAATGTCAAGTGAGTATATTCTCTGAGAAAAAAGTATGGGATACCAATGAGTTCCTGTATGGGATTCGCCGGATCACTTTGGATTCGGTGTATGGTCTTCGAATAAATGGTGAGTCTGTGAAACTACGTGGAACTTGCGTTCATCACGATAATGGGATTCTTGGTGCGGCGACATATAGAGAAGCAGAATATCGGAAATGTAAATTGCTGAAGCAAGCTGGATTTAATAGTGTACGCAGCGCACATCATCCTGCAGCAAAAGATTTTCTTGATGCATGTGACAAGTATGGGATTTTAGTTATGGATGAATTATGTGACATGTGGACCATTCATAAAAATGACCATGATTATGCATTCTCATTTTTAAATGAGTGGAAAAATATTGTAGATAAAATGATCCAAAAAGATTATAACCATCCATCAGTTATTATGTATTCCATCGGAAATGAAATTCAGGAAGTGGGAACAGAGCGTGGTGCAGAAATTAACCGTACTATCTGTAATTATATAAAAGAAAAAGATAGAACGAGATATACTACAAATGGAATCAATGGCCTGAATGCAGCCGGAGCAAAAATGTATCCGATTATGCAAGATTTGGCGCCATTATTAAAAAAAGATGCAGAAAATAGTGAGACAAATGATTCCTCAGGAAGCAATGCGATTAATAGTTTTATGCAATTGATGGAGGGAGAAGTCGGTGATGCCTTTGCAAAACATCCGCTTATGACAGAAGTCCTGCAGGAAAGTTGTGAAGCGATGGATATTATCGGATTAAATTATTTAACAGGCAGACATCTGTTGGATACAGAATTGTATCCAAATAAATGTGTTCTTGGGACAGAAACATTTCCAGCAGATATTGCAAGACTTTGGTCTGTTGTAAAAAAATCAAATCAAGTACTAGGAGATTTTACATGGTCGGGCTATGATTATCTAGGAGAAGCAGGATGTGGCATTTTCTATTATGATGAGAAAACTAATTTTGGAAGTTATTTCCCGGATCGACTTGCATATATTGGAGACATTGATCTGACAGGATACAGAAGACCGATTAGTTATTTGCGCGAAATTGTATATGGAATGCGAAAAGAACCATATATTGCGGTGGAACGGGTTGACCGTTCTGGAATGAAGCATTCAAAGACACCTTGGATGCTGAAAGATAATATTGCTTCCTGGACATGGGAAGGATATGAAGGAAAGTCTGCAATGGTAGATGTATATTCAGCAGATGAAGAGGTAGAATTATTCATAAATGGAAAATCGCTTGGGAAAAAACCAGCAGGAGAAAAAGTTGGATATGTAAGTACCTTTGAATGCAAGTATGAACCTGGAGAAGTTACTGCCATAAGTTATAACCAAGGGAAAGAAAGCAGTTCCTGTCAATTAAAAACAGCAGGGACTGCCAGGGGAGTGAAAGTAGATGTTTCTCAGGAAGTAATGATAAAAGGTACGGAGGAACTTGCTTTTATTCAGTTGAGCCTCGTAGATAAAGATGGCTTAGAAGTGTTGACAGAGGAGAAAGAAATTAAAGTAGTAGCTGAAGGAAATGTCCGGATTCTTGCTGTTGGAAATGCAGATCCCCAGACAACAACATCTTATGATAGTCATTGTTGGAAAACCTATCATGGGAAACTTTTGTTAGTTGTCAAAGCTGGTGAGCTGTTGGGAGAGAGCGTGATTCACATTGTCATGGATGATAATATAATAAAAGATGTTAGTATAAAAGTTATAGACTCAGAGAATAGTTTTTGATAAAGGGGAGGGATGAAACGGTCATAGGACAGGAATACTGGCAGGACACAAAATGTTCACAATTTTTTTAGCACTCCCTCTTGACGAGTGCTAATATAAGTGTTATATTACAACTAGAACAAAGGAGGAGGACGAAGAAAGGATGAGAAGATCTAAATAGTCCCCACATCACCGGTTCCAATAAATGACATTTATCAATAAGATTTTAATGGAAAAGGAGAGATGATTTATGATGATGCCTAGTATTTTTGGAGAGAATTTGTTTGATGATTTCTTTGATTTTGATTACCCATTCAGAGGTTACCAGAGAGCGAACACAGAGTCTTTGATGAAGACAGACATTAAGGAGCATGAACATGGCTACGAATTGGAAGTAAGCCTTCCGGGATATAAGAAAGAAGACATTCACGCAGAATTAAAAGATGGTTATCTGACCATCCAGGCGGCGACGACGAAGAACAACGATCAGAAGGATGAGAAGACAGGCAATTATATCCGAAGAGAAAGATATTCCGGATCTTGCAGCAGAAGTTTCTATGTAGGAAAGGATATCACTCAGGAAGACATTAAGGCAAAATATGAAAATGGTATACTTGTTCTTGCAATCCCGAAGAAGGATCAGAAGAAAGTAGAAGCTGAGGAGAAGAAATATATTGCCATCGAAGGATAGTGCTGGTAGGTGTGTATGGGGAAGAACTTTTTGTTACGGATCAAGAAAGCAGTGATAGATTTTCAGACACACTCTATATAGATTTGGGACTGCATGATTACAGACTGTGACATGCAGTCCCGTTTTTATTTCGCAGAAAATTTTTAATCTTGCATAAAAATTGTAGTAGGAAAGGGGAGAAATAGTTATGGCGGCAAATAAGGATTATTACAAGATTCTCGGAGTGGACAGAAATGCAGACGCGAATGCGATCAAGAAGGCATACCGAAAACTGGCAAAAAAGTATCATCCGGATACCAATCAGGAGAATTCTGTTGCAAATGAGAAATTTAAAGAAGTGACCGAAGCTTACGAGATCCTGCACGATGAAGAGAAACGAAAGTTGTACGATCGATTTGGAACAGCAGCCTTTGATGGAAGTATGGGAGCAGATCCGGGCGCCTATCAGTCGTACGGAGAACCTAAAGGGGCGAAGTTCTATCGAAGTCCGGACGGAAGCTACCAGGAATTTCATTTTGAAGGCGGAAATATGGATGATTTTTTTGATGACATTTTTGGAAGTTCTTTTCAGAGAGCAAGGGGAAGTGGAACTGGACCGCGCGGTTATCGCAGGAAAGGTGCAGATGTCACTGCAAAATTAGAGGTGACTTTTGAGGAAGCAGCATTTGGAGGAGATAAGGTCATCTCTTATACAGACGCAAGTGGACGTGCACAGTCTCTGAAAGTACACATTCCGGCGGGAATTTCTTCCGGCAAGAAAATCCGGCTGAAAGGAAAGGGACAGGACGGGATGAACGGAGGGGAAGCCGGAGATCTGTTTCTGGAAATTTCAGTAAAAGACAAAGTCGGTTATGAACGGAAGGGAGACGATGTCTACACGACCATTCAGATTCCATATACAACAGCGGTGTTGGGCGGTGAGGTGATTGTGCCTACACTTTACGGAAAGGTAAGCTGCAAGATCAAGGAAGGAACACAATCCGGAACAAAAGTGAGACTGGCCGGAAAGGGAATCGCACATATGGGGCAGCCATCCGGAAAAGGAGATCAGTATGTGACAATTCAAATACAGGTGCCGCGGAATCTGAGTGAAGATGCAAGGAGAAAGTTGAGAGCATATCAGGAGGCAGCAGGAAGAGTTGCATAAGCATTGCTGTTTAAACACCACTGTTTAAGAATGATAAAGGGGAGAAGTACGGGAAAGATAAAGTGTAAGGAAGCAGTTGTTATTGGAAAAACTTTGGTTTATAATAGGGGTGTACAAGCGGGAAGGGAGTTTTCTCTTCCTGAATGTATTTTGGAAACCGATGAATTTACACTTTATAAGGATGGGAAACATATGATAAAAGTTCAGGAATACAGAGGACATATTCGCAACTGGGAGGCGCTTTGTGAAGAGCTTTGCATTGACAAAAGCTTATCCAGAAGAGAGAGAGAGGAGCGGATTTTGGTCCGGGCATTTGAGACATGGCAGTTTGATATGGCAGCGCATTTGTATGGAATGTTTGCTTTTGCGCTCTGGGATGAAGAGGAAAAACAGCTATTCTGTCTCAGAGACCAGTTTGGCACGAAGCCGTTCTACTATTATGAGACGGAAGATGGACAGCTTCTCTATGGAACAACAATCCGGGGAATCATGGAGCAGCCAGGGTTTGTCAAAGAATTGAATGAGGAGATGCTGCAGATCTATCTCAGTCTGACTTACGTGGCAGGAGAGAATACGTTTTTCCGCGGACTGAAGAAACTGCTTCCGGGACGTTACCTTATCTGGAAGGACGGAGTAGTGACAGTAAAGCGCTATTGGAAGCCGGAATTTCATCCGGATGACAGCAAGTCTCTTGAGGAATGGGCAGACGAGATCCACACGACACTTGGCGAGATCATGAAGGAAGTAAAGACTTCAGACGAGCGAGTGGAGTCTTTCCTGTCAGGCGGAGTGGATTCTTCCTATGTACTTGCGATGTCTGATGCCGATACTGCGGATACATGCGGTTATGAGGAAGAACGGTTCGATGAGTCCGTACTGGCTGTAGAGACTGCGCGCATTTTAGAACGTAAGATTTCCAGACGTGTGATCAATCCAGAGGAATATTTTAATATTGTCCCATATGTCATGTACAATATGGAGCAGCCGCTTGGGGATGCTTCTGCGATTGTGTTTGCACTTGGATGTCAGGCGACTGCAGAGCATACGAAGATCTGCTATTCAGGAGAAGGTGCAGATGAATTTTTCGGTGGGTACAATATGTACCGCAATGCAGAGCGATACGGGGAGAATCTAAAGAACTTCTATGTCGGTAACACGAACATTATGAAAGAAGACGAGAAGAAAAAGATCTTGAAAAAATATGACCCGGACGTACTGCCAATCGAAGTGGCACAGAGTATTTACGAAGAGATGGAAGGGCTGGATCCTCTGACAAAGATGTCTAATATCGATATCCAGATCTGGCTGGAGGGAGATATTTACCTCAATGTAGATAAGATGAGTGAGGCGGCAGGACTTGAGGTTCGTATGCCGTTGACAGATTTGCGTATTTTCGATATTGCATCGAGAATGCCTTCGAAGTATAAAGTGAATGAAGAGCAGAATAAGGTTGCGTTCCGTACAGCGGCACAGAAAATGCTGCCGGAAGAGATTGCGTTCCGAAAGAAACTCGGATTTATCGTGCCAATCCGTATCTGGATGGCAGATGACCGCTATAATCAAGATGTGCGCGCCAAATTCCACAGCGAGATGGCAGAGAAATTCTTCAATGTAGAAGAGATCAATACAATCTTTGATGAGTATGTCGGAGGAAATTCTGACAACTGGAGAAAAGTTTGGACAATCTATACGTTCCTTGTATGGTATGAAGAATATTTTGTAAAGCGTTAATCGTGCACTGGCAGATGGCATGAGAGCAGCATTGCTGCATCGGATATAAGGAAGGGTTCAAAAAACGTGTGTGAAAAGCTGGAGAGGTTTCACGCACGTTTTTCCTATCAGAAAAAGCGGATCACAAATGAAAAGTTTGAGAAAAAGGAGAGAGGGATATGGAAGAAAAAAGAAATCCTATTGCAATTATTGTGACAAGATTTGGGGAAATTAAGGTAGAGCTATACCCAAAAGAGGCGCCAAATACGGTGAATTGTTTTATTTCTTTGGCGAAAAAAGGACTGTTTGATCACCGGAAGATTAGAAGGATTGCACCGGGATTTGTATTGCAGCCGAGTTATTCTGACTTTGAGGATGAAAGGTGTGCAATCTCACTCGATGGAGAATATCGAAATAACGGGTTTCCGAATGATATTCCGTTTGAGCGCGGGACTGTCGCGATGGGCGGAGAGGGAAATGTAGCTTCGGGAAGCTGTTTTTTTATTACACTGACGGATGAAGCTGGCAAACGTCTCGATGGAGGCTATGCGGCATTTGGGAAAGTCATAGAAGGCTGGGAAGTTGTGGAACAGATCACAGCACTTCCGACAGAAAAAGTAGATATTGGAATTCCGGGAGTGGATGTCAATGAACCGATTGAGCCGGAATACATGGAAAAAGTGATAGTAGAAACATGGGGAGTCGAATATGATGAGCCGGTTATTTTAGGGTAGAGATACTGTCACGCTAATGAATTAGAATGACAGTTCTCCAAAGGGATAGTGCTAAAAAATAGACTGCTATGCGGAGTAGATTCCTTGCACCGTGATCCTTTTAAAAAATTTGGAGAGTCCAAGTGTCACTGTTTCCTCCATGTGCTGTGGGATACGGCGGATCAGGACGTTCCCAAGTGGATGAGGGAATACTTGAAAATGATCTGCTTTTAATGCGGCAGTTTCCTCTGCGTCGATAAATCTTGCTGAAACCTCCAGCCGGGAGCCGCCTCAAGTATGGCAGAGCATAGAAGTGATCAGAATATTTTCTTTGTGATGTTCTTTCATATAATTGGTAAGACGTTCGTCTAATTGAATGTGCATAATGGTAATCCTCCTTACGATAGTATGTGATCTGTGATGGCTATATCATCGCAGAAACAAAAAGAAAATTCTGTAATGAAGTCACAGACGTTTCTTCTTAAAAAGGGAACTGAAAAGAAAAGGGACGATAAGATTGTAAGGCTTCCGTTTTGGGTGTATAATAAAAAAGAAATACCAGTGTGGTTCATAAATAAAGAGAAAAGAACTTTGTTTACTGGCATTGACAGAATCGAAATGGAGGGAAGATTCAAATGAAAATTGCAGTAACATATGAAGAAGGAAAGGTGTTTCAGCATTTTGGACACACAGAACACTTCAAATTTTATGAGGTGGAAGACGGAAAAGTCACAACGAGTCAAGTTGTAGACACGAACGGAAGCGGACATGGAGCGCTTGCAGGACTGCTTGCGGAGCATCAAGTGGATGTTTTAATCTGCGGCGGTATTGGAGGCGGCGCACAGGCAGCGCTTGCGGAAGTGGGAATCAAGCTTTATGGAGGAGTGACCGGAGAGGCAGATCAAGCTGTTGAGGCATTTTTAAACGAAGCACTTTCTTATGATCCAAATGTGAAATGCAGTCATCATGAAGGGGAACACGAGCATCATGAGAACTGTGCAGGCGGCGGATGCGGAAGTGGTCACTGCGGACATTAAAAGAATAAATAAGAGATTCATAGGCTACCGGAAAAACGGTAGTCTATTTTCTACTTCTGTAAGACCTGGGAGCAGGTACAAAATAGAAAGATCAGACTATTAAGAAGAAAGGTTGATGTCATGATAACAGAAAAGAAAGAGAAGCGGATTTTAATGATGTCCTTTATTTCAGGACTTGCGTTTGCTGTCATAGAATTTATATTTTCTATTTACAGTCACTCACAATCAGCTTTGACGGATGCGGTATATGATGCTTCCGAATTAGTATTTATCGCTTTGTTACTATTTTTAACACCATTGTTTCATAAGCCGGTATCGGAAAAACATCCCTATGGATATTTTCAGATTGAGTCCATATTTGTCATTATCAAAGGAGTCATGATGCTGTCAGTGACAATGGGAGTTTCGGCAGAGATTATTGAGTCGGCATTAGCAGGTGGTAATGCGGTGAATAATGCACAAATTTCTGTTTTTCAATTATTTTTGGGGATAGCAAGTATTATTATTTTTGTGATTATGAAAAAGTGGAACAGAAATTTATCCTCTCCTACCATCGAAGCAGAATTGTTAGGATGGAAATTGGATATTGTTTACAGCTTGGGTATGTCATTTGCTTTTTTCATATCACTTTATTTAGAGCGAACACCGATTGCGTTTGTAGCTCCATATTTTGATCAGATTGTGGCGGTAGTAGTGATGATCTTCATGCTTCCGGAAAGTGTGAAAGTATTGTGGAATGCGATAAAGGAAGTATTTTTGTTTTCACCGGAAAAACATGTAGTGGACGAGATTAAAACACTTTGCAATCCGATTTTAGAGAAATATCAGTTTTTCCCTGTGTTTTATGATGTGACTAAGACAGGACGACATTTATGGATCGCAGTTTATTTTCAGATTGCAACAGAAAGTATGTCTGTGCGGGACCTGGAGTCTGCATTGAGACAGGTAAATGAGCAGGTAAAGGAAAAATATCAGGAATGCACTTGTGAATTGATTTTAGTACCCGGAAAATAAAATATGATTTGGAAAGAGGAAACAATTGCATTGACATCACCTACATGATTATTTATAATATCAGCTTGAATTACATGTATTCCGTTGTTAAACTAAAAAGGAATAGAAAACAATACAAGGAGGAAACAAGATGAAAAAGAAATTAGTCAGTTTATTATTAGTGACTGCTATGTCAGTGACTGCTTTAGCAGGATGCGGTTCCAAAGCCGACGGAACTGAAGGAAGTAAAAAAGAAGATAAAAAAGAAGCGCAGTCTATTACATTTATGGCTCCTGATTGGGCAGTCCCGACAGATGAACAGCTGGATGAATTTACAAAAGAAACAGGAATAGAAGTTGTAGTCAATGAAGTTGGCTGGGATGATATTCGTGAAAAAATGGTTACTGCAGCTGCAGGAGGACAGGCCGTTGCAGATGTGGTAGAAGTAGACTGGTCATGGGTTGGTGAATTTTATGCGGCTGACTGGTTAGAGCCATTAGACGTTTCTGATGAAGTAAAAGCAGATATGCCTACTCTGGAAACATTTACAAAAGATGGAAAAGTGCTTGCAATTCCATATGCAAACGATTACCGTTTATCTTACTATAATACAGAACAGTTTGAGAAAGCCGGAATCACAGAGGAGCCTCAGACATGGGAGGATGTGCTGGAAGCATGCCGAACATTAAAATCTACAGGGACAGTAGAGCATCCTTTTGCAATTGCATTAAATGCAGAGGAAAAAACAACGACCTGCTTGATGTGGCTTGCATATACGATGAATGGTGTTGTCTATAATGAAGATGGTACTTTAAATGAAGAATCTGTAACAGAGGCTTTAAAGTACATGGAAACTCTGATTCAGGAAGAACTTGTAGATCCGGCAGATAAGACTTCATCTGGTATGGATGCCTATAAACGTCTGACAGGTGGAAGCGCAAGCTTCTTAACAGGACCGACTTCTTTTGTATCCAGAAGCACAAATCCAGAGGAGTGCAGTGTTGTCGGACAGATTACACCAATCCTTACACCGGGAAAAGAAGGAAAATCCGAAGTGACAATGGCTCTTCCAGAAGCGCTTGGTGTAACAAAATTTTCTAAAAACAAAGAAGCAGCGAAAAAATTTGTTGAGTGGTATACATCTGCTGATATGCAGAAAAAATTAAACGAAACAAACAGTGCGATTCCAACAAGAAATTCAGTGTTAGAAGAACTTATCAACGATGATAAAATTCAGAATGCTGGTGCAATGTTGGAAGAGGCGAAGTTAATTTCTTCTCCATTCCCGGATGGAATCCCATCTTACTATGCGGAGATGAGCAATGCAATGTACAATGCAATCAATAAAATGGCTCTTGGTGAACTGACAGCTGAAGAAGCTTTCAAAGAAATGGATACTAGGATCACTGAGTTAGCAGGACAGAAATAATGAAAAAGAAGATTTTACCATATCTTTTACTCACACCCATGATACTGATCATGGGTGTATTAGTATTTTATCCGATTGCAGCAACCTTTTCTTACAGCCTAAAGTATTGGAAACTGACTGCGCCAAATGACGTTCATTTTATTGGATTCGATAACTACATAAATATTTTAAAATCAGAGTCCTTCTGGTACAGCCTCCAGAATACGGTGTTCCTTCTCGTACTGATTTTGTTTGGAACAACCATTCTCGGGGTGCTGCTCTCTCTGTTTTTGAATATTGAAGTAAAGTTTTCCGGAGTTCTGCTTGCAGTTGCGGTTCTTCCGTGGGCACTGCCGCCTTATGTAAATGGAATTTTGTGGAGATTTATTTTTTACCCGGGATACGGTCTGATGAACAAGATGCTGATCGGAATGGGAGTGGTCGATCAGCCGGTCGAATGGCTCAATTCGAGGTGGACACTTCTCTTTGTCGTATCCATTGTAGTAATTTGGAGGAGCATTCCGTTTATGGCGCTGGTATGTCTTGCCGGAAGACAGTCGATTCCACATGAATTATATGAAGCTGCAAAAATCGATGGCGCAAATGTTCCAAATATTTTTCGGCGGATCACGTTCCCGCTGATGCTTCCGTTTATTGGAATCGGAGTGACATCCACTTCGGTGACAGCGATCAATGTTTTTGATGAGATTGTTGCGTTATCTGGTTATAGCGATCTGGGGAAAAATATCCTTGTGGAAAGCTATTTGACGACCTTTAGTTTCCTGGACTTTGGAAAAGGAAGCGCAGTTACCTATCTGGTAATGTTCCTCGCCGCAATCTTAGGAATCTTTTACTTGCGGAGTCTGAATAAGGAGGTGGAATACTAATGAAATGGTTGAAAAAAGCAGGGTATGTTTTGTGCTTACTTGTATTCCTTCTTCTGACGCTTGGACCATTTGTGTGGGCGTTTATTTTGTCTATTACTCCGGAGCATGCGATGCTTGCGAAGTCGGCAGCGCTTCTTCCGGAAGTAGTTACCTGGAAAAACTATCTGGAACTGTTTGGAGGAAGTCGGAAAGGACAGCTTTTGTTTGCCGGTATCGCAAATTCGTTAAAAGCGGTTGGCATGACTTTGTTGGTTGGGATTCCAATCTGTCTGATGAGTGCATACACGTTGAGTCGTATGGAATTTAAAGGGAGAAAATTCATCCGGAATCTTCTTTTGATCACGATGGTCATTCCTGTCATGGCGACGATCATTCCGTTGTTTCGGATTTTTGTTGCCAGACAGTTGTTGGATAACGTATTTTGGCTCAGCCTTGTTTATGTCAGTTCGTATCTTCCGATGATTACCTGGCTGATGTCCAATTATTTTTCTACGATACCAAAAGAATTAGAAGAAGCGGCAGTGATTGATGGCTGCGGAAGGCTTGCTGTTTTTATGAGGATTTTTCTTCCGATTTCTTATCCGATCATCCTCTCAGCAGCATTGATCATATTTTTAAACACATGGAATCAGTTTCAGATTCCGTTAATTCTCGCTTCTTCTGTGGAGACAAAACCGGTGGCGATCGTTGTATCAGAGTTCATGACAAAGGACTCCATTCAATACGGTCTGACTGCTGCAGCAGGGATTATAACTGTGATTCCGCCGGCCATTACAGCGTTAATCTTTCGAAAGTTTTTGATTTCCGGGATGATGCGTGGATCTGTAAAAGGTTAGATCCTTCCTTTTTTCGTGGGTGAAGTGTGGGACTGTTGGAAAATGAAAAAACATTTTTCAACAGTCTTTTTTTTAATATTTTGAGGGAAAGATAAAAATACTATAAGTAATAGCCTATAAGTTATATAAAACTTATGTATTTTACAAATGATATAGAGTGTGATAAACTCATTTCGGAAACAGGGAAGACCAGAGAAGGTTTACATAGAAAATGGAGGAGAGCATTATGAAAAAGGATTATAGTAAACTATGGGTGTTATTTAAGTCAATGTTTGTGCTCAGTGCATGCACATTCGGAGGGGGATTTGTCATTGTATCCTTGATGAAGAAAAAATTTGTGGAAGAGCTGCAGTGGCTGGAGGAGGATGAGATGCTTGATGTGACGGCGATCACACAGTCAGCGCCCGGTCCGCTTCCGGTGAATGCTTCGGTGATCATCGGATATCGGATCGCAGGGGTAATAGGTTCACTGACGGCTATTCTTGGTACAATTCTTCCGCCGATGATCATTATTTCCATCATCTCACTGTTCTATGAACAGTTCCGTACAAATCCGTATATCAGTACAGCGCTGCAGGTGATGCGGGCAGGTGTGGCAGCGGTTATCTTTGACGTAGTCATTAACCTTGCTGGAAATGTGATAAAGACAAAACGGATTCTGTATATTTCCATGATGATCATCGCTTTTGTTGCGACGTATCTGTTGGATGTCAGCGCAATGATCATTATTCTCGCTTGTCTTGGAATTGGTCTGCTGGACCTTGCTGTAGGAACTTTTCGGAAAAAGAATGGAGGGGTTGCATAAATGTTATTATTAAAATTATTTTTTGCTTTCATACAAGTTGGAATGTTCAGTGTAGGCGGTGGATATGCTGCTATTCCACTGATTCAGGAACAGATTGTCAATATTTACGGGTTAATGACACTGGAAGAATTTTCAGATTTGATCACGGTTGCAGAGATGACACCGGGACCGATTTCCATCAATTCAGCAACGTTCGTAGGAATGCGGATTGCCGGGATTCCAGGTGTCCTGCTCTGTTCGATTGGATGTATCATACCATCCTTTTGCATTTGTCTGATCCTTGCACATTTCTATTATAAATATCGTTCGGTTGGTGGTGTGCAGGTTGTTCTTGGAGCAATGCGGCCGGCAGTCGTATCTCTGATCGCCTCTGCAGGTGCGTCTATTTTGATGTTGGGATTATTCCAGGCAGAGTTAAGAGAAGTGGTAGTCGGTGAACTTCGCGTTGTAGAGTTGGGGATTTTTGTCGTAGCACTGTTCCTCCTGAGGAAATACAAAGTAAGCGCAATTGCAATTATTTTGGGAAGCGGTGTTGTCGGGACGGTAATTTATGCACTGTTGGGAGCCATCTAAATCACTGTGAGGTTCATCCGGAAAAGCAGAAAAATCCGAAGATTTTAGGGAAAAAGAAGAGCAGGGACCAAGATAGAAGGGAAGGAATATATGACGATCAGGCATTTGAAAATATTTACGGCGGTAGCAGATTACGGCGGGATGAGCAAGGCGGCAAAGATGCTGCACATCTCTCAGCCGAGTATCAGCCAGGCAGTTTCAGAACTTGAGAAACATTATGGAGTAAAGCTGTTTGAACGGCTTTCACAAAAGATATATTTGACGAAAGAAGGAGAGCTGATGCTCTCTTTTTCCCGTCATATTCTCGATTCGTTCGACCATATGGAAGCGGCGATGAACCGGGCGGTAGAAACAACAAGTCTGCGGATTGGATGCAGCGTATCTGTGGGCACATGCCTGATCAATGATATTTTGGATCAGGCAGAGAAACGGATTCCAGAATGTATGATCAGTGTCAATGTGAGCAATTCTTCAGAGATTGAGAGACAGATTTTAAATAATGAAGTGGATCTTGGAATTGTGGAAGGAATTTTAAAAAGCAAGGATCTCGTTCTGACACCTGTCTGTAAAGATGAGATGGTTGTTGTTTGTGGAAGAGATCACTGGCTTGCAAAAGAGAGAGGTGTGACATTGGAGATGCTCCAGGGGGAGTCATACATTAGCAGAGAAAGTGGCAGCGCGGAGCGCAATCAGATTGAAAAGATGTTTGAGGATCGTGGAGTACAGCTTCGCAGGACATTTTGCAGTACGAATACGGAAGCAATTAAAAATGCGGTGATCCGTGGAAGAGGGATTGCCATTTTCTCAAGAAGAATGATTGAGAAAGAGGCAGAAGACGGAAGCATTGTCATACTGCCGTTAAAGGAGATCAGTGTCACAAGGAACATTCATCTTGCCATTCATAAAAATAAATATTTGTCAGAGGAAATCAAAGTACTTCAGGAAATTTTATTGAGCAGTTGTTAATTTTTCCGGACATTTTGTTGAGATCTGTTCAGTTGTGGAAGAATCAGCGCTTTGGTATGCTTAAAGTAAGTAAAGGCCGATGCGAAAAGAAAAAGATTCAAGAGAAATGGATAAAGACAGGAAGAGATGGCAAATGCACTTGAGGAGAGCTAAATCGGATCAGCTATGATTTTGTTTAAGTACATTTAACGAAAAGTCTGGTAGACGACACAAAAATCAAGTAGAGTGTGGTATAATAAATTTATTTCATGTAGATGAAAAGGCAGTGTATCTGTCTTTCCAGACAGCAGAAGAAATGAAGAGGAAAAAAAGAGGGACAAAAGAGAATGAAGATTTTGAGTATTACAGCACAGAAACCACACAGCACGGGAAGCGGTGTCTATCTGACAGAACTTGTGAAAAACTGGGCAGAAGCGGGACATGAACAGTCTGTTGTCGGTGGAGTTTACGAGGAAGATCAGGTTGATTTTCCTGATGGGGTGAAGTTCTATCCGGTATTTTATCACACAGAGGCACTTCCATTTGCAATTACGGGGATGTCTGACGAGATGCCGTATGAGAGCACATGCTACAAGGATCTGACATCAGAGATGTTGGGGCAATTTCGGGAAATATTTTGCCGTACGATTGAAGATGCAGTGAGGGAACTGAACCCGGATGTGATTGTCTGTCATCACCTTTATCTTCTGGCAGCGATGGTCAGGGAATGGTATCCGGGGAAAAAGATCATTGCCATCTGTCATGGATCGGATCTGCGGCAGATAGAAAAGAATACTCTGGAGCGAGAGTATATCAAGGAACGTATTCGGCAGTTAGACGGAGTGATCGCACTGCACAGGGAACAAAAGAAGGAAATCGAAAGAATTTTTCAAGTCAAAGAAGAAAAAATAAAAGTTGCCGGTGTCGGTTACAATGATAAAATCTTTTTTCAAACTGGTGAAAAAAAGGAGAAGAAAGAATCGTTTCAGATTATATTTGCGGGAAAAGTTTCAGAAAAGAAAGGAGTATGTAGCCTGCTGCGTGCGTTTTCCTATCTTCCGTATCCAAAAGAAAAATTGAAAGTTGTGCTTGCAGGTGGACATGGGCCGGAGGAGGAATATGAGCAGATACAGCAACTGGCGATAGAATGTCGCTATCCGGTCCAGTTTTTAGGAATGTTGTCTCAAGCAGAATTGGCGGAGCAATTTCGACAAAGCGATGTATTTATACTCCCTTCTTTTTTTGAAGGGCTGGCGCTTGTCAATATTGAAGCGATGGCATGCGGATGCAAAGTAGTTTGTTCAGATATTCCGGGAATGAAAGACTGGTTTGAGGAAAATGTTCCGGGAGAGCAGATTACTTTCGTAAAACTTCCGAGGATGGAGAACACCGATGAGCCGGTGGCAGAAGAACTCCCGGCATTTGAACAGCGATTGGCAGAAGCATTGCGGCAGAAGTTGGAACAAACAGAAGAAGAAACTCCACAGATTTCTCAGATTTCCTGGAGAAAAATCAGCGAATGTGTATTGAGATAAAGAAAATTTGGGTTACTCATAGATAAAATGAATAAGTGTTCTGTCTTATTTTATATTTCTATTAGAAAAAACGTGGCTGGGGTGATAACATTATTTTTAGAAGTGATTAGTGTGCAGAGATATTCTTGCTTGTCAATAGATGGTTGTACACTTGTCGGGAAAATAGAATTTTTTCATCAGGATTTCGGTGTAAAGATACAGAGAAAGGGGAAAGATTCAGGGGGAAGACCAATGAATCAGGGCGTAAAATGTTTATTGATTTACACATGCATGAGTGTACCTATTCCAAAGATAGTCACTTAAAATTAGAGGAAATCGTAGAGTTGGCAAAAAAGAGAGGGCTGGGGGCAGTCTGCATTACAGACCACGATGATATGGGTCTGAAAGAGTATGCGGCGGAATATTCAGAAAAGACTGGATTTCCAATCTTTGTCGGAATTGAATTTTTTTCCTTACAAGGAGATATTGTAGCATTCGGAATTGAAGAATATCCGAAAGAGCGAGTGAATGCCCAGGAATTTATTGACCTTGTGAAAGCGCAGGGAGGAATTTGCTTCAGTGCTCATCCGTTTCGTAACAACAACCGTGGGCTGGAAGAGAATTTGAAAATTGTTCATGGGCTGGACGGGGTGGAAGTGTTAAATGGAAGCACATTGCCGGAAGCAAATAAAAAGGCGGCAGATTATGCCAAAGAGTTAGGGTTGGTTACCGTAGGTTCCAGCGATTGCCATGTAAGAGAGAAAGTAGGATTTTTCGCGACGTATTTCCCGGAAGATGTGTATACGATGGAAGATTTTATGCGCGTGTTCAAAAGCGGTGGGTGTAAACCTGCTTATTATTGGGAAGGGGAATATAAAATCTGGGATATGGAGACGCCGATACATAAGCCATTTCTGCTAAAAGAATAGAAGGGAAATGGCAGAAGGCGAAAGTAATGAAAACTCATAGAAAGAAGAAACTCTGCCGGGGGAGGTGAGTTTCTTCTTTCACTTTGTGGAGAAAGCCGGAAAGATGTTGTATACATCTTGACCGGCTAAAAAGAAAAAGCTCTATGTAAACGCAAAACGTAGTAGTTAGGCGAAGTACAATAGCCACAAATAATAAAAGTATAAATGCAACCATTGACTTCTTTGTTTTGATAAGGTTATGATAAAATAAAGTTGTGAGGAAAGTGTGACAAAAGAGAAAAGGATTTCTTAATAATCTAAAGAAGTTTAGAAAAAGGAGAAAAACGATGAACTATAAGTGGGAGGACAGCCAAAAGTCCTGTCAGATTGAGTTGTTGACGCCAGAAGAATTTCAAAGGTTGTATGCGGAGAAGTTTCCAAGAAGCTTTAAAGGTAATGAGTTGGAGCAGATTCGGTTTTGTAAGGCAGACCGTTTCTACCAGAGAGTGTCGGGGACATTTGCAATTCCGCGGAAGAAAGATCCTTCAGCAGAGAAGATTCGGTTTGGATATTATTTGTTAGAGGATACACTGATCTTTATTGAGAACAACGGAGAGGTCCGTAGAATTTTGGACGAGATGCAGGGATATCAGATGACAGATATTACATCAGCATCCTTATTGTTGTTTGATTTTATGGAGTATCTGATCAAAGATGATATGCTGTATTTGCAGCAGTATGAGGAGAAACTCACTCAGATGGAGGAGATGCTTCTAGATGGGGAATTAAAGGACTTCAACAGAAGTCTGCTTGAGGTCAGAAAGGATTTATCCGCATTGAGCGCCTATTATGAACAGTTGTCAGATGTTGGCGAGACCCTTCAGCAGAATGCGGCGGAATTAGGAGATGAGCAGGATAAGTTTTTATTCGGACTGTATTACGAGCGAGCAGAAAGGTTATATGCGATGGTGCAGAATCTGAAAGAATATTCGATGCAGTTAAGAGAAATGCACCAGACACAGATTGATATTAGACAGAATGAAATTATGAAAATTCTGACAGTCGTTACAACCATTTTTATGCCGCTGACATTGATTGCTGGATGGTATGGGATGAATTTTAAAAATATGCCGGAATTGGACGCGAAATACGGTTATATAGTAGTAAGTGCAATTTGTCTTGCCATTGTGGCAGTGGAAGTGTGGATTTTTCGAAAGAAAAAGTGGTTTGAGTAGTTGTTGAGGAAGAAAGGATAAAATGAAATGGAAACAATCGGAGAAAAGGCAGAAGGGAAATCTCTGACAAGGTCAGTGACAAAGAAAAGTACACAAAAACGAAGGATAACAAACTGTGAGAGCTGTATGAATTATGAATACGATGAAGAGTATGAGTATTATGTGTGCAGCAAAAATCTGGATGAGGATGAGATGTATCGGTTTGTCCGGGGAGAATTCCGGGATTGTCCATATTATCAGTTCGGAGACGAGTACCAGATTGTGAAGAAGCAGATATAATAGGGCAGTTTCTATACTAGATAAAGATGAGAAGAGGAAACGATATGGTGATAAGACAGAGCAAACATTTCAACTTGCAGCAGATCTGCGATTCGGGGCAGTGCTTTCGGATGGAGAGAGTATCGGAGAACTGTTACAGGGTGATTGCATTTGGCAGATCTCTGGAAATCTTGCAGGAGGGAGAGCAATGTACATTTTTCTGCACACCGCACGAGTTTGAGGAGATATGGAACGATTATTTTGATTTGGAAACGGATTATCAAAGTTATATAGAGGGGATTAACCCAAATGATTCTTACTTGCTCGCGGCGGCAGAGTGGGGGAGTGGGATACGGATTCTCCGGCAGGATTTGTGGGAGATGATAGCATCATTTCTGATTTCCCAGCAGAACCATATCACGAGAATCCGGAAGTGTATTCAAAATCTGTGTGAGACATACGGGGAGGAGAGGACAAGCGATTCCGGAAATACATTTTATACATTTCCGGAGCCGGAAAAACTAGCGGAACTTGGGGATGATGATCTCAAAGCATGTAATCTTGGATATCGCAGTAAATACGTTGTGCGGACTGCAAAAAGTATTGTATCAGGGGAAGTGGATCTGGATGCAATCCGACATCTGCCTTATGCAAAAGCAAAGAAAGAGTTGTTAAAGTTGTTTGGAGTCGGTGAGAAAGTTGCAGACTGTATCTGTCTGTTTGCGCTTCATCATCTGCAGGCATTTCCGATAGATACACACATCAGTCAGGCACTTCAGAAGCACTATAAGCGAGGATTTCCAAACCGCAGATATAAGGGCATGCAGGGTGTGATGCAGCAGTACATTTTTTACTATGAACTGACCGGAGATCATGAAAAAAGGCATATGTAAGAAGTGACAGGAGGTATAAATAGTGGCAGACAGAACAGTGCAGATAAAAAAACTGGAGCAGTTTGGAATCTGTGTTTCAGAAGGAATAGAGCAGTTTGGGGAAGAACAATATTTTAAAGAATTGGAGCAGTTTGTAAGGGGACAGGAGTTCCTGCGGCTTGGGCAGACAGTGACAAGAGGGCAGTGGTCAGCTGCGAGAATGACAATGCAGAGAATCGGTCAGACGATGGAGCGGCTGAGAATGCAGAGTATGAAGAAATTTCTTCCACAGCTTCAGAATACATTTGCCAGAAAAAATACAGCGCAGGCAAAAAATGTGCTTGCGCTGATGACACAGAGACGTGTGCAGATCATTCGGATTTTGACAGAAGCATAAGAGCATTTGTAGGATGAGCTTCTCTTTAGCAAAGTTCCAGAAGGGATTCGGACAGCATTCCTTCGAGCGTGTGGACAAGACATTCTAATCCATGTCGGTCTTCATCGTCGAACCGATGAAGGCATGGACTGTCGATATCGAGGACACCGACTACTTTCCCGCTGCAGTGGATGGGAACGACTATTTCGGAATTAGAGGCAGAGTCACAAGCGATATGTCCCGGGAATGCGTGGACATCTGGCACAAACATTGTGCGGTCTTCTGCGACAGCAGTACCACAGACTCCCTTTCCTACTTTGATCTCTACGCATGCAGGTTTTCCCTGGAATGGTCCGAGAATCAGAGTGTCGTCTTTCAGAAGGTAGAATCCTACCCAGTTAATGTCGCGCAGTGCTCCGGCAAGAAGTGCGGAAGTATTTGCGAGATTTGCAGTCAGGTGAGGAACTCCGTCGACCAGTCCGGTCAGTTGTGTTCTGAGAAGACGGTACATCAAAGTTTTGTCATCAGGATAAGTTATTGCAATCTGTTTCATAAAAAACTCCATTCTGCCGTTCGAACGGCAATTTAATAAAGTCATTCTATCACAAGAAGAACAGGTCAAAAGCCAGGATGGGGATTTTTATGTGGATGAAAGATGGGAAATGTGGAAAAAAGCGGGAAGCAAAATATAAGATGTGGAAAATAATATCAGATTCAGGAGGAGATATATGATTTTAGTAGACGCGGATGCATGTCCGGTTATCAGGTTGATTGAGCAGATTGCAGAGAAATATAGTGTTCCCTGCATTTTATTTTGTGATACGAATCATGTATTGTCATCTGATTATAGTGAAGTGAAAGTGATCGGTGCAGGGATGGATGCAGTTGATTTTGCACTTGTCGGAGCATGTAGCAGAGGGGATATTGTTGTGTCGCAGGATTATGGTGTTGCGGCGATGGTGCTTGGAAAAGGTGCTTACTGTATCCATCAAAATGGACGAGAGTATACAAATGAAAATATTGACAGGCTCCTGATGGAGAGGCATATGGCTAAGAAAGCCAGAAGGGCAAAGAGCAAGCATCATCTGAAAGGACCTGCCAGACGTACCGAGGAGGATGACAGAAAGTTTGCAGAAGCATTTGAGAGGATCGTTCGAAAGAGTTTTCAGTTATAGGAACAGCTATGGATAAAAGAGCGGAAGGAAAGAAGATAGCAGAGAGGCAGGTGAGAGTATGGAGGCAGTGAAAGTGCGAGAGGAATTATCGGAATATCTGGATGGGCTGCAGGAGCAGATGCCTTTGGCGTTTTGGAAGCTTGCGGAGATTTTTAAATATCAAGTATTTGAACTTTGCGAGGAACCTGAAGAGAAAGAAGAGGAAAGCGGGAAAAGTTATTTAATCCCATATATGATGAATGACGCGATTGAGGATTATCTGGTCTTGGAAAACTGCCGAATGGTAGGAGAGGTTGCCGCAGAAGAGCAAGCGGGAGGATTGGAACTGTCTGCGAGGATTTCCGGGAAAGAGGGCGCTTATGTACTTGTTGTGCGGCAGAAGAGCTTGCTTCATGGGGAGGAAACGGTGTTTACACTGCATTTTGAAAAAATCCGTGAATCTAGAACCTGCTATCAGTACCATGAGATAGGGCATTTTTGGATGGAAGGACAGGAGCAGTGGAGGCGGCTTGTCTATATGGCAGGAACGATCTATGACAAATTTGCGTATGTGGGAGAAGAAGTCTGTACAGAAGGAGAATTGGAACTTTTGAGGCTGGTAGAGTTTGCTCCATTTCGGAATTGGTCCCCGGTACGAGAGTCGCTGGAAGAAAAATATCCTGCGACTTATGAAGGAATTGCATGTATGGAGCAGTTTGCGGCGATGGCACAGGATCGAGGATATTTGGCACTGCTTCGTTTGTACCGCAGATTTCCATCGAGATCTCTGGAACGGTGGCTGACAAGAGCGCTGACGGATCCAAGCAGAGAGCAACTTTACGAAACCATCTTACAGGCAGTGGAAGCCGAGTCAGGTACTTATGAAAAGCGGGATTATGGAACGGCATTTCATCAAAAGATTGCAGAAAAACGGAAGCAGGCGGAACAGAAACTGATTCGAGCAGGATTTACAGGTACATATCCGGAGTATCATCGGGGAGAGTTTGAGGTCATCATTTTGGAGGAGCATCCTTTTACGGTGATGGAATGGGATCATTTTCAATTTCGGATCTACTATATGGTATCGCAGGTGAAGCGGCAAACAACAATAGGAAAGAATTGCCACAGACAGGCAAGAAACCGAGGATTCTTTCGGGGAAGAGGAAGAAACAGCTGGATTTTCACAGAAGATGGGAAAAATGTTGCAGACAGAATCCGAAAAAAGATGTAAAATAGAAAAACAAAATAAAAAGAAGACAGACCGTGAGAAAACAGAAAAAGAACAGTAGAAATTACGGGATGACAGGAGAAGATAAAGATGGCAAAGACAAAAAAGCAGAAACTGGCGCTGGAAGTGATCGAGCGCTTGCGGGAGGAATATCCAGATGCAGAGTGTACGTTGGACTATGACCAGGCATGGAAATTGTTGATCGGGGTAAGACTGGCGGCACAGTGTACCGATGAACGGGTGAATATTGTGGTAGAGAAATTATATGAGAAATTTCCAGATGTGGATGCGTTGGCAGCCGCGGATGTGGCGGAGATCGAAGAGATCGTGCGCCCTTGTGGGCTTGGAAAAAGCAAGGCGAGAGACATCAGCGCATGTATGAAGATTTTAAAAGAGCAGTATGGGGGACAGATTCCGAAGACCTTTGATGAACTTCTGAAACTTCCGGGTGTCGGAAGAAAAAGTGCAAACTTGATCATGGGTGATGTATTTGGGGAGCCGGCAATCGTCACGGATACACATTGTATCCGTCTTGTAAATCGAATCGGACTGGTGGATGGCATTAAGGAGCCAAAGAAAGTAGAGATGGAACTTTGGAAGATCATCCCACCGGAGGAAGGAAGCGATTTTTGTCACAGACTTGTATACCACGGAAGGGAAGTGTGCACGGCCCGCACAAAACCACACTGCGACAGATGCTGTCTGGCAGATATCTGTGCGAAGAAAATTTAGAGCACAGGGATATTAGTATGTGGTAGGAAGGATAAATAATAGAATTTTAGCAAAAGATGCTATCCCGATTTGTGAGTGATACAAGTCAGGATAGCATCTTTTATGAAAATTTTGATATAAGTTTTTTAATATCTTTAGATTGAATTCACGCAGCAAGTGAAATTATAAATTTACTTTTGCTAAAGCTGCTTCGTCCCCTACGACTGTCACATCTGGGTGCATCTGTAAGATGGAAGCAGGAACGTGTGGTGTTACCGGTCCGAAAAATGCTTTTTCTACGATGTCAGCCTTGTCAGCGCCACTTACAACCACAACAATTTTCTTCGCTTTCATGATCGTTCCGATTCCCATAGTGTAAGCCTGTCTTGGTACGTCGTCGATGGAAGCAAAGAATCTTTTATTTGCCTCGATCGTACTTTCCTGAAGATCTACACAGTGAGTTGTCTTTGCAAAATCATCTGCAGGCTCATTGAATCCGATGTGTCCATTGTGACCAAGTCCGAGAAGCTGAAGATCCTGACCTCCGAGAGAAGCGATCAGAGCTTCGTAGTCAGCACATTCTTTCTCACTGTCTTCGATCATTCCATTTGGCACATGTGTATTCTCTTTGTCGATGTTGACATGGTCAAATAAATTATCGTTCATGAAATAGTAATAACTTTGATCATTGTCGCGAGGAAGGCCCTTGTATTCATCTAAGTTCACAGTAGTGACTTTGGAAAAATCAAGATCTCCGTTGTTATATTTTTCGATGAGCTGCTTGTATGTACCGATCGGTGAGGAACCGGTTGCAAGTCCAAGTACACAGTCTGGCTTTGTAATGATCTGTGCAGCGATGAGATTGGCTGCTTTTTGGCTCATCTGGTCATAATCTTTCATTTTGAAAATCTTCATCATAGTTCTCCTCCAGTTTCCATGCTTATAAATAAATTAGAAATTTGTACTTTAGATAATTCAAATGTAACAAAATCAAACTGGAAAAGCAAGTTTTTGCAGATGAAATCAACAAAAGTACAAAAAAAACCTACAATCAGATAACGTAGATGATGGTAAAGCGAGAGGCAAAATTAAATGGCTTCCCACCTACCCGAAGCACCGCATGGAAGGACAAGTCCGCTTTCTGATACTGGAAGTCCGATTTCGGAAGATTCTACAGTTCCATGGAAGTTCTTTAACTCTGTGGCGAGCATGTAGGTCAGTACTGCCGGTGCAAGTCCGGTTGTGTAGGAATTGATCAGGAAAAACAGTGGATTGTCTGACAGGATCTTTGTACAGAGTTTCACGAGTGGATGAATGGCATCCTCGATTTTCCAAATTTCTCCTTTTGGACCTCTTCCGTAAGATGGAGGATCCATGATGATCGCATCGTATGTGTTGCCGCGGCGGATCTCACGCTCAACAAATTTGACACAGTCGTCCACGAGCCAGCGGATCGGTGCATCTTTTAAGCCGGAAGAAACAGCATTTTCCTTTGCCCAGTTTACCATTCCTTTTGAGGCATCTACATGTGTGACATGTGCTCCCGCAGCAGCAGCAGCAAGTGTTGCACCGCCGGTGTAGGCAAAAAGATTCAGTACTTTGATCGGACGCCCGGCATTTTTAATTTTTTCAGAAAACCAGTCCCAGTTTGCAGCTTGTTCCGGGAACAGTCCTGTATGCTTGAAACTGAACGGTTTCAGATTGAAGGTGAGCGTTCCATAATGAATCTGCCATTGTTGAGGGAGGTCAAAAAATTCCCATTCACCGCCTCCTTTTGAACTTCTGTGATAGTGACCATTCATATGTTTCCATCCTTTGTGTGACTTTGGAGTATCCCAGATAACCTGCGGATCCGGACGGACGAGCAGATAGTCTCCCCAACGCTCTAGTTTTTCCCCGTTTGAACAGTCAATAACTTCATAATCTTTCCAGTGATCTGCAATCCACATATTTTTATTCCTTTCTGTTGTTCGTTTTCTCTTAGAATAGTTAAGTTTGCTATTTCAATGTCAGGCACGTTTGTTCCATTCAGGAATTTTTCATGCTGTTTTTTTGAGTATTGATTTTACGTTTCTTCTTATATTCTCATAGAATCCGACTTTTTTCAATGATTTTGCAGGAAGAACCGTAGAATTGGGGAAATTGGAGGAAAAATGTAGAAAATTAGGTTTACCAAAGTGGAAAACAGTGATAGAATGTATCTATAAGTGAAGAAGAAGGGGCACTTGAAAAAAAGAAAGGTGGATATGAAAATGATTACAGTAAATGCGATGGGTGATAACTGCCCGATTCCAGTAATTAAAACAAAAAAGGCAATGCAGGAGATTACAGGTCCTGAGACGATAGAAGTACTTGTGGACAATGAGATCGCTGTTCAGAATGTGACAAAGATGGCAGTTAGCTCAGGGGGAAATGTAACTTCTGAAAAATTGGGAGAGAAAGAATTTAAAGTGACGATCCAGATGAACGGTGCAGTAGCCAAGGAAGCAGGAGAGGAAGCAGTATGTACACCAGATCGTAAGGGAGATACGATTGTTGTGATCGCTTCTGACAAAATGGGAAGCGGTAATGATGAACTCGGAAAGGTACTGATCAAAGGATTTATTTTTGCGGTGACACAGCTGGAAGAATTGCCAAAGGCGATGATCTTCTACAATGGAGGGGCAACTTTGACAGCAGAAGGTTCGGATTCTCTGGAAGATTTAAAGAGTTTAGAAGCGCAGGGTGTTGAGATTCTGACGTGCGGAACATGTCTGAACTATTACGGCCTGACAGATAAGCTGGAAGTAGGATCTGTGACAAATATGTATACAATCGTGGAGAAGATGGCAGAGGCAGGAAAGATCATTCAGCCTTAGCAAGCAAAAAGAGGTTTTATTTCATATAAGGAAAATCCGGCTGAAGGAGAAACAAAGATAAAAGACAGAGAGAAGGAGAACAAAAAAGCGATGAAAAAAGACGTGAAATTAACGCAGTTGACGAAGACGGCGGGTTGAGCTGCCAAGATAGGTCCAGAGACACTTGCCCAGGTGTTGGGTAAGCTACCAAAATTTCATGATGACAATCTGCTCGTCGGCATCGAGACGTCCGATGATGCGGCAATCTATAAAGTGACAGAGGATATTGCACTGATTCAGACCGTGGACTTCTTCACTCCAATTGTGGATGACCCCTATACTTTCGGTCAGATTGCAGCGGCAAATTCTCTCAGCGATGTTTATGCGATGGGAGGGGAACCAAAGATTGCGCTGAATATCGTAGGATTTCCGAATTGTCTGGATCCGGCAGTGTTGGGAGAAATCCTGGCAGGAGGAGCAGATAAAGTGAAAGAGGCAGGAGCGGTACTCGTAGGAGGACACTCCGTGCAGGATGATGAGCCAAAATATGGACTTTGTGTATCCGGTTTTGTTCATCCGAAGAAGATTTTTAAAAATTACGGATGCAGACCGGGGGATATACTGATCTTGACAAAGCAGATCGGTACCGGAATCGTCAACACGGCGATCAAAGCGGAGATGGCATCGGAAGCTGCTGTGAAGGAAGCGGTGACGGTAATGGCATCTCTGAATAAGAAGGCAAAGGAAGTTGTAGAAAAATATGATGTGTCAGCCTGCACCGATATTACAGGATTTGGACTATTAGGTCACTGTGTCGAGATGGCGTCGGCAAGTGAAGTTACCTTTGAACTGCATGTGGAAGACATTGCCTATCTGGAAGAGGCAATCTCATATGCACAGATGGGGCTGATTCCGGCAGGAGCGTATAAGAACCGCGGATATTCGATCGATCAGGTAGACTGTGGAACCGTTGCAGAACATTATGTAGATCTTCTGTATGATCCACAGACATCAGGCGGTCTTTTAGTCAGTGTCTCCCCAGAGCAGGCAGAAGAAATGATAAAAGATTTTGCAGAAAAGGGAATGGATACGAAAATATCAATAATTGGAAAGGTACTGGAAAAGGGTGAGAAATTGATTCACCTGAAGTAAGGAAAGTAAAATGAATAAGAATTTATTATACCGCAGGATACCGAAGGTAGATGTACTGTTGGAAGACGAAAAAATTCGGGAGCTGACAGAGCAGTACAGTTACGATACCGTGCTGGAAGCGGTGCGGGAGGAGTTGGATAAACTTCGGGAGTTGATCGGAACATGCGAAGACGAAGCAGAAGGAATCCGGGAGATTGAACAATTGTCTGTACGGATTCAGGAGGCAGTAAAGGCGATGCATACGCCGAATATGCGTACAGTGATCAACGGAACCGGAACAATTTTGCATACAAACCTTGGACGTGCACCGATTGGGGAGCGTCATATGAGACACATTGCGGATATTGCAATGAATTATTCTAATTTGGAATATAACCTGGAAGCAGGAGCAAGAGGGGAACGTTATTCGCATTTTGAAAAATTACTTTGCAAAATTACCGGAGCAGAGGCGGCGATGGCGGTGAATAACAATGCGGCGGCAGTTATGCTGATCCTGAGCACAATGGGAAAAGGAAAAGAAGTGATCGTCTCTCGGGGCGAACTTGTAGAGATCGGCGGAAAATTCCGGATTCCCGATGTGATGGAGCAGAGTGGAGCAACGCTTGTAGAGGTCGGTACGACAAATAAGACGCATTATACAGATTATGAAAATGCGATCACAGAGGAGACGGCAGCGCTGTTAAAAGTACATACAAGTAACTACCGAATCGTTGGATTTACAGATAACGTAAGTATCGCAGAACTTGTTCCGCTTGGGAAAGAGCGGGAGATTCCTGTAATCGAAGATCTTGGCAGCGGTGTGCTGATCGATCTTAGCAAATATGGACTGACCTATGAGCCAACCGTACAGGATTCTGTGCGAAATGGTGCAGATGTCGTGTGCTTCAGCGGGGATAAGTTGCTCGGAGGTCCGCAGGCGGGAATCATTGTCGGCAAGAAGAAATATATTGATCAGATGAAGAAAAATCAGCTGACGAGAGCGCTTCGGATTGATAAGTTTACAGCGGCAACGCTGGAGGTCGTTTTACAGGAGTATTTATCTGAGGAAAAAGCAATCCAGAATATTCCGGCACTTCGCATGATCACAAAAGAGATCGAAGAGATTACAAGAGATGCGCAGGAATTGGAAGCACTGTTACAGCAGGCAGAATTGCCGGCTCAGATTCAGATGGAGCCATGTGAGTCACAGATTGGAGGAGGATCTCTGCCGTTGGAGAGGATCCCAAGTATGGCTGTGACGATTCATCCGGAAAAGATTACGACAGCAGAGTTGGAACTTCGGCTGAGACATATGTCTGTTCCGATGATCGTGCGTACAATGAATGACAAGATTGTGATCGATGTGCGCACAGTGGATAAGAAATGGTATCCGAAGATCGCAAAGATGCTCAAAGAAGAAGAGATATTGGAGTAAGGGGAAGCAAAGAGATTCGCCTGAATCAGAAAAAAGGGGATCGGCAAAGATCCCCGAAGGTAGAAAGGCAGTACAGATGAAGAATATCATTATTGGAACCGCAGGTCATATTGACCACGGAAAGACAACTTTGATAAAAGCGCTTACTGGGCGAAATACAGACCGGTGGGAGGAGGAACAGAGGAGAGGGATTACGATCGACCTCGGATTTACTTATTTTGATCTGAAAAACGGGGATCGTGTCGGAATCATCGATGTTCCCGGACATGAAAAATTTATCAACAACATGGTGGCAGGCGTCGTTGGAATGGATCTTGTCATGCTTGTTGTGGCAGCAGATGAAGGAATCATGCCGCAGACGAGAGAACATATGGATATTCTCGGGCTGCTTGGAATTGAAAAAAGCATTCTTGTTATCAACAAATGTGACTTGGTTGATGAGGAGTGGCTGGAACTTGTGGAGGAAGAAATCAAGGAAGAACTGGAAGGCACTTTTCTGGAAGATGCTCCGATCGTAGAAGTATCTGCAGCGACAGGAGAGGGGATTCCACACTTGATCGATGTAATTGAGCAGATGACGGCAAAAGAGGTGGAGCCAAAAGAGATCAACACGATCCCGCGGCTTCCGATCGACCGTGCGTTTACTTTATCCGGATTTGGGACAATCATCACAGGAACGCTGCTGACGGGAAGTATCAGCAAGGAAGATGTTCTTGAGATGTATCCGATTGGCAAAGAGTGCCGAATTAGAAGTATTCAAGTGCACGGGCAGGATGTGGACCGCTGTTATGCGGGGCAGCGTGTGGCAATCAATCTCTCGAATGTAAAAAAGAAGGAAATTGCGAGAGGATGTGTGCTGGCGCCGCCGAACAGTATGAAAAATACAATGCTTCTTGATGTGAAGCTGAATATGCTCCCATCTTCGATGCGAGTGTTGACCAATCATGCGAGACTACATTTCTTCACGGGAACAAGTGAAGTGCTCTGTCGGGCGGTACTTCTTGACAAGGAAGATCTGGGTCCGGGAGAGAGTGGATATGTGCAGCTTCGTCTGGAAGAAGAGGTGGCATTGCGAAGAGGAGACAAATTTGTTGTCCGTTTCTATTCTCCGATGGAGACAATCGGGGGAGGTGTTGTTCTGGAGCCAAATCCAGAGCGAAAGAAGCGTTTCCAGCAGGATGTGATCGAGGAACTGAAGCAGAAAGAATCAGGTTCCTCCGAGGATATTATCGAACTTCATGTCAAGGCGCATGCAGAGACGATGGTAACACTTGGGGAACTTGCGAAATTGACTGCACTTTCTATGGAAGAAGTGGAGGCAGATGTACGATCACTGGAAGCACAGGGAAAAGTATATGTATTCCAGATGAAGAAAGATGTCTATGTATGGCATGCGGCGAGTGAAAATGCAATGAGAGAGACTTTGTGTGAGACACTGCGCAGTTATCATAACAGTCATCCGTATCGATATGGTATGAAAAAGGCAGAAGTACATATGACTTATTTGAAGAAAGTCAAGGCGAATGTATTTGACCTTTATATGGAATTGCTTGTGGAGAAAGGTGTCTTGAGACGCCATCAGGAATTTTTGGCATTGCCGGAGTTTGAAATCCCAAAAGATGAAAGATATCAGAGACTGCATGATCAGATGATCACTGTGTTTGAAGACGCAAAATTTGATTTCGCGAAATTTTCTGAGATCCCATTTGAGGAGAAGGAACGTCCGATGGCCGAAGATATTGTAATGTTTCTTGTAGATGAGGGAAGTGTGGTAAAGGTGGCAGAGGATCTGTATACAAGGAAGCATTTCATGGAAGAAGCAAGAGAGATTGTGGAAGGAATGCTGAGGGAGCGCGAGATCATCACGATCGCAGAGCTTCGAGATGCACTGAATACGAGTCGCAAGAGTGCGAAGCCGATCATGGAATATATGGACAGCATAAAAATGACAAAACGAAACGGAACAGAAAGTGAAAGGGTAGCATACGTATGAATTTAAAACAGCTGGAAGCATTTGTGAAGGTTACGGAAGGACGGAGTTTCTCCAAGGCAGCAAAAGAATTATTCCTGACACAGCCGACAATCAGCGCACACATTGCTTCTTTGGAAAAAGAGTTGAATACAAGGCTGTTTGTGAGGAATACAAAAGAGGTCAGCCTCTCAGAAGATGGAACCGTTTTATATGAATATGCAAAGCAGATGGTAGAGCTGGAACGGAAGATTGAGTATGCGTTTCTTCATGAAGAACAAGATGCACCGCAGTGTATTACGATTGCGGCATCTACGATTCCGGCGCAGTATCTTTTACCGCGAATTTTGGCAAGATTTAGTGAACGGTACCCGAAAGAACAGTTTAAAGTGATGGAGACTGACAGTGCAAGAGCGATTGAACATGTGATCAATCATACTGCAGATATCGGTTTTACCGGGACGGTGATGGAGAAAAAGAACTGCAAGTACATTCCGTTTTATTGGGATGAACTTGTCGTGATCACACCGAACAATGAAAAATTCCGCAGACTAAGGGAGATTGGTTCCCCACTTGACTGGATCATGAATGAGCCGATCATCATGCGTGAAGAAGGATCGGGAACGCGGAAAGAGGCGGAACGTCAACTTCGGGAAAATGGTATTGAGGTGGAGAGTCTGAATATCATTGCAAGTATTGAAAATACAGAGACCATCAAGCGGTCTGTCGGAAATGGACTGGGTGTCTCTGTGCTGTCAAAGCTCGCAGCGCAGGATGAACTGATCCATGGAAGGATATTAAGTTTTTCTCTTCCATCACAGCGCGGAGGAAGAAATCTGAATATCGTATACAACAAAAATTTTCATCTGCCGCAGGCAGTAGAGAAGTTTATTAAGGTGACAAGAGAGGTTTACCAGACATTTTAGAAGAAAATGCTGGTGGGAACCGCAGGGAATGTGAAAGTTGTTTTCTGCGGTTCTGCAAGAAAAAGAAAGCAGGCAGGTACGGTTATGATATATATGGATAATGCTGCGACGACGATGAGAAAGCCGAAGGAAGTCATCGAGGCAGTCACAAATGCAATGCAGTGTATGGGAAATGCCGGCAGGGGGGCACATGAGGCATCTTTAGATGCATCGAGAGTGATTTACGATACGAGAGAGCGTCTGGCAAAGCTTTTTGGGGCGGAGAGTCCAAAAAATATTGTATTTACAAATAATTCGACAGAGAGTCTGAACATTGCAATCCGGGGTGTGTTATGTCCGGGGGATCATGTTGTGACGACGATGTTAGAGCACAATTCAGTATTGCGGCCGCTTTATGCAATGGAAGAAAACGGTGTGGAGCTGACGATTGTTTCCAGTGATCCGTCGGGGAATATTTCGTACGATGAAATGGAAGCGGCGATTCGTCCACACACAAAGGCGATCGTCTGTACGAATGGCTCAAATCTGTCGGGAAATATGATCGATATTGCTCGTGTGGGAGAAATTGCGAAGAGACATCAGGTGCTTTTGATTGTCGATGCTTCACAAACGGCAGGGGTATATCCGATTGATGTACAGCAGATGCAGATTGATATTTTATGTTTTACCGGGCATAAATCCTTGTTAGGTCCGCAGGGAACCGGGGGAATGTATGTCCGCACAGGATTGGAAGTCCGCCCACTCAAGTGTGGCGGCAGTGGTGTCGATACTTATAATAAGCATCATCCGAAAGAAATGCCTACTGCTCTGGAGGCAGGGACACTAAACGGACATGGAATCGCAGGGCTTGGAGCTGCAGTGAAATATTTGGAGGAGACGGGGATTGATCAGATCCGGGAGAAGGAACTTCAGTATATGTGGCAGTTCTATCACGGGGTGAAAAAGATTCCGAATGTAAAAATTTACGGGGATTTCTCGACAGAGCGACGCTGTCCGATCGTGACGCTGAATATTGGGGAGTATGACTCTTCAGAAGTCAGCGATGAGCTTCTGATGACCTACGGGATTTCTACAAGACCGGGGGCACATTGTGCGCCGCTGATGCATGAAGCATTTGGAACGGTTGAACAAGGGGCAGTACGTTTCAGCTTCTCACATTATAATACAGAAGAAGAAGTAGAGACAGCGATCCAAGCAATCCGGGAACTGTCAGAAGAGTAGATGCAGAGACAATAAAAAGAAAAGAAAGTAAGTAGAAAACATGAGAAAGAAAGAATTGAAACTAGTGATCACTTTCCATACAACAGCAGATGCGATGGCGATGGAGAAAGCATGTAAGGAGCATGGAGCTGCCGGAAGACTGATCCCAGTTCCGCGTACAATCTCTGCGGGCTGTGGATTATCTTGGTGTGCAGATCTGACAGAGCGGGAAGCGTTAAAAAGCGTTATGGAGAAAGTTGGACTTCAAGAAGAAGAGATGCATGAGTGCATGGTATAAGAAGGAACAGAAATAAAAATTGTGAGGGTATCGCCCAATCATCTAATTGAATGATTGGGCGATACCCTCAATTTTTATTATATTCTGCAACCCTTTGTTCTTTGTTTGTGTTAATTTTTGGCGAGGAACTGTGCCAGTGTTCCCGGCAGAAGTTCTGCGCTGTATTTGCTCAGAGAGTAGGATCCCTGGCAGAGTAGCCAGTCGTAGATCAGTGAGCGTTCATACATCGTGTAGAGATGAACAAGTTCGTTTGCGGAGCGTTCAGAAGTAAACTCCCCACAGTTCTGTGCAGCTTCGATGATTTCCCGGATGCAGGTGAAATAGAATCGCTGATCATCTAGAAGTGCACGTTGGTCTCTTGTCGTCAGCTGCGAGGAGTAGAGTAGTGTCAGAAGTTCCATATCCACGCTTGTCTCGATCATCAGGAACAGTTCATAGTTCAAATAGAGAAGTTTGTCAGCGGCAGAAAGAGTTGGATCCATCGATGCGACAAGCTCTTCGTATTTATCATCAAACAGATAGGCAAGTGAGCCGAGCAGGGCATCTTTTCCTTTAAAATAATGATAAAAGCTGCCTTTGGATGTTCGGGAGGCAGTGATGATATCATCGATTGTCGTTGCGTGATATCCTTTTTTATAGAAAAGGTTCCATGCAGCTTTTACAATCTTACTCTTTGTCGTCTGTCGTTTTCTAGGCATAAGCTGCCTCCTTTCTTTTTGTGTGAAGATTACCCAACTTGGAACCCATACTTTAGCGGATCATCTGGATCGATCACATAGGTTGCTGCTCCGGTAATGTAGGCACTTCCGGTAATCTGTGGGATGATTGCTTTGTAGTTCCCGACAGTTGTTTCCCCTTTGACGATTCCGGTAAATTTAGAGCCGATGAAACTTTCATATACAAAAGGTTCGTTCATGCCGATTTGGCCGTGGGCATACAGTGCGGCAAGCTTTGCGCTTGTTCCGGTTCCGCAAGGAGAACGGTCAGCCATGTGGTCTCCAAAGATTACGACATTTTTCATGGTGCATCCAGGGGTTGTCGTAGAACAGTACAGTTCTGCGAGATCCACAGAAGTAATATCAAGTGTAGGGTGTTTGATTTTTACTTCTTCATTGACCTGTTTTACAAGCTGCATTCCAAAACGTGTCAGTTCCTGGATGTTTTCCGGTGTGACTGTCTTGCCGATCTGTGAGAGATCTACGAGAGCGAAAAAGCTTCCGCCGAAGGAAATATCGTACTTGATTTTTTTGCCGTCAATCACCGTTGTAAGATTTTCTTTATATAAGAAAGCAGGAACATTTGTGAGTGTGACGTTTAAGACTTTTCCATTTTTGACTTCTGCTTTTGTTCGGATCAATCCGGCAGGAGCATCCAATACCACTTCTGTATAAGGTTCCTTTGCCTCCACAAGCCCGGTTTCGATGAGTGCAGTGACAGAGCCGATGGTTCCGTGGCCGCACATATTTAGATATTCTCCGGTGTCCATGAAGATGACGCCAAAATCTGCTTCCGGATGGATCGGATCGGTCAGAAGTGCACCAAACATATCGTGATGTCCGCGCGGTTCGAACATTAGGGCAGTGCGGTATTTGTCATAATGTTTTGCAAGATAGTTCTTGCGCTCGATCATCGTATCTCCCTTTAATGGGGGAAATCCGGATAAAATAATTCGCGTAAATTCTCCTACGGTATGTGTGTCGATTGCTTTGAAAGCGGCCTCGAAAGAGTCCGTGTTTAAATGTGGATTGATTTCCATTGCGGTACCTCCGAAATTTTTATGTCAGCTGTATATAAGATAGCGGACTTGTTAATAGACTAAATACTAGAACGTAGTTCAGTTTTCTAATAGTATTATCAATGAAAAGTCCTAAAAAGTCAATGGAAAGTGGGAGTTTGAAAGAATAAATAAAATGAAAAAAGTTGGAATTTACTATTGAAAAACAGATAGGTTTGTGATAAAGTAAATGAGCAGAGAAAAATGCATATCTGGGGGTAGATGGGTAACTGGTGTGCCTCCTAGTCTTCAAAACTAGTGTGGGGCGTTAGGAGCGTCCCGGGTGGGTTCGATTCCCACATGCCTCCGCCAAAAGGAGAAAAGTTCCAGATGCATCCGCAGTCCGACTGAGAAGTCGAGAGAGGCTGTGGTTCCGGAAGATGCATTGCGTAGAATGTAAAGCACAGATGTCTTTGAGTGGCTTACATATAGATGTGCAGACTGGAATGGATATAGATGGTCAGTGATGATCGAGAACAGAATAGAGAATGCAGGGCTGTTGCTGTCAGAATACAGGGGCAGGCTTGATTAAATGATGAATGAAAAAGCTGAGTATTATACTCAGCTTTTAGTGAATACAGATAAAGGAGTCGAGAGCAGTGGGACGGGTACATATTTTATTAAAGCAGCATGTGGGGGCACCATGCAAGGCTGTCACGGAGCCGGGGGCGGATGTACAGAGAGGGACATTGATCGCAGTTCCGGACGGGCTTGGTGCCAATATATTTTCCAGTGTCTGTGGAGTTGTGGAGTCGGTAACTGACACAGAGATCGTCATCCGCAAGAAGGAAGAACAGCCAGAAAGTTATGTGAAGATTCCGGAAGGAACGAAGGCTGAGATGGTAGCCTATGCTGGTATCACCGGAATGGGCGGCGCGGGATTTCCGACAGCAGTGAAACTTTCCGCAGATTTGCACGGGGGATATATTCTTGTCAATGCGGCAGAATGCGAGCCGGGACTTTGTCATAACATCCGACAGATTGAAGAACAGTGTGACAAGATCATAAGGGGAGTAAAATATTGCATGGAGCTGACAAATGCATCCAAGGCAATTTTTGCAATTAAGAAAAAAAATGAAAAGGCAGTTCGCGTTTTAAAAGAAGCACTGAAAGAAGAGGAAGGAATCACACTTCATCTCTTGCCGGATATTTATCCGATGGGAGAAGAACGAGCAGTTGTAAGAGAGTGTCTTGGAGTGGAGCTTGGAGTGGATCAGCTTCCGACGGCAGCAGATGCAGTTGTAATCAACGTAGAGACCGTTTCTAGAGTGGCAGAGGCAATCGATGAGAGAAAGCCATGTTTTTCCAAGAATGTAACTGTCGTAGGAAAGTTAAACGGCGGCGAAGAGCCACATGTCTTTTTAGATGTTCCGATTGGGACGAGTATCGGGGAACTGATTGAGCGTGCAGGAGGGATTAATGGAATTTACGGAGAGATTATCGTGGGAGGACCATTTACCGGGCATGCAGCGCAGGAGGATACCCCAGTGACAAAGACAACCGGAGGGGTGATCGTGACGATTGATCTTCCAGATCTTCATGGGGCGCCGGTAGGACTTCTTGTCTGTGCCTGTGGTGGGACAGAGGAGCGTATGCGCGATATCTGTGCGAAGATGAATGGCAAGGTTGTATCGGTTGCGAGATGTAAGCAGGCCGTTGAGATGAAAAATGGTGCGTTAAAATGTGAGCGCCCGGGAAACTGTCCGGGACAGGTGAAAAACAGCATCCAGTTTAAGAAAGATGGATGTGAGTACATTATAATAGGAAACTGTTCGGACTGTTCCAACACAGTGATGGGATCTGCGCCAAAGATGGGGCTGAAAGTATTCCACCAGACAGATCACGTGATGCGGACAATTCACCATCCGCTGTACAGACACTTAAGAGTATCAAAGAAAGTAGAACAGGATATTTAATCTGCTTTCCGGTCTGGTGGATCGGGAAGCATTCATATAAGGAGGGACATGTTATGTCAATTACAGCAGAAACAGCAAAAGAACATGCGAAGGATCCAGCGGTGCTTTGCTGCCGGGCGGAAGCGGGGATTACGATTGGTGTTGAAAATTTGGAAGATCCAACGATTTTTGATGATCTTGTAGATTCTGGGCTTTTAAATCTGGACGGAGTTCTGACGATCGAGCAGATTCTTGGGGCGACATTGACGAAGACTTGTGATTCACTGACGCCACTTACACCGGATGTGGTAGCAGGAATCAAGGAAGTGGAACAGGAGATAGCTGTTGAAGAGCCTGCAGAAACAGAGGCAGAGCAAAAAGAGGAAGTGGCATCCAGTCAGAGTATTGTCACAACGGCTGGCGGTGTGTTAAAGATTCACATTGGAAAGGGAAAAGATATTGACATCGAAATTCCGACAGGAATCACAGCAGGTGCTGCAGGTGTGCAAATGCCAGCGATGCAGCCAGCTTCTGTTGTGCCGGTTGCAGCGGCGCCGGCAGCGGAAGAGAAACCTGAGAAGGTTATCAGAAGCCTGACAAGAAAGCATTTTAAAATTACAGAAGTAAAACGTGGACCGGAGACGAAGATCGAGGGAACTGTTTTATATATTCGAGAAGGGATTGAGGAGGAAGCAGCAGCTTCCCAGGAACTTGTCAATAGTCTGAAGATTGATATCATCACACCGGAACAGTATCATACATACTCTGAGACGATTATGGATGTACAGCCGATCGCAGCCAAAGAAGGGGAAGATGAGATTGGATCCGGTACAACAAGAGTGCTTGACGGCGTTGTTGTTATGGTGACAGGTACCGATGCAAATGGTGTTCAGATTGGAGAGTTTGGATCTTCTGAAGGAATTTTGGATGAAAATATTATGTGGGGAAGACCAGGAGCGCCGGAGAAAGGTGAAATCTTCATTAAGACAGAAGTGGTCATCAAAGAAGGTACGAATATGGAACGTCCGGGACCGCTTGCGGCCCACACTGCAACGGATGTGATCACACAGGAGATCCGCCTTGCCCTGAAGAAACTGGATGATACACTTGTTGTTGATACAGAAACATTTGAACAGGTGAGAAGACCTGGTAAGAAAAAAGTTGTGATCGTAAAAGAAATTATGGGACAGGGAGCGATGCATGACAATCTGATTCTTCCGGTAGAGCCGGTTGGTGTCCTTGGAGCAAAACCAAATGTAGACCTTGGAAATGTTCCGGTTATGGTATCTCCGCTTGAGGTACTTGACGGATGTATTCATGCGCTGACATGCATTGGACCTGCATCAAAGGAAATGTCAAGACATTACTGGAGAGAACCTCTTGTACTGGAAACCTTGTATGACAAAGAACTGGATCTCTGCGGCGTTATTTTTGTAGGAAGTCCTCAGATCAATTCGGAGAAATTCTACGTGTCAAAGCGTGTCGGAATGATGTGCGAAGCTCTGGACGTAGACGGAGCATTTGTCACAACCGAAGGGTTTGGAAACAATCACATCGATTTTGCAAGCCACATTGAACAGATTGGTATGAGAGGAATTTCTGTAGTTGGGATGTCGTTCTGTGCAGTGCAGGGAGCGCTTGTTGTCGGAAATAAATATATGACCAATATGGTTGATAACAATAAATCGGAATCCGGAATCGAGAATGAAGTGCTCGCATGCAATACACTCTGTCATGAAGATGCAATTCGTGCGCTTTATATGCTGAAAGCAGATATGGCGGGAGAAGAGATCAAGAAGCCGGAGAAAAAATGGAATCCAAATGTGAAGGAAAATAACGTGGAGCTGATCTCTAATGTGACTGGGAAACCGGTAGAACTTGTGGCAAATGAACAGTCTCTGCCAATGAGCCAGAAGCGAAAAGAAAAATACGACTAAAATTTTGCGGCAGCCAGAAACTGTCGGAAAGTCGATAGCAGGTGATGACATGAAGTATGGGGATAAGATCATTCGGATGGAAGGGGTGATCGTGGAGGTACATGATGGCTGTGTGGGGATTGATTTGAAAGGTCGTCTCGGCTATCTGAAAGTACCGATGCGGATGTTGATCACAGACTATCCGGTGAAGGTGGGACAGGAAGTTGTATGGAACATGAGTTTTGTGGAACAGATGGGCCCTGAGATCAATGAAAAATATATGAGCAATCTGATGACGTATCAGAAGCGTCAGGAAAAAATGCGTGCGAACAATAGAGACGATGAGGAGGTAACGCAATGAGCTTAACAGTAGTGAAAGGTATGCAGTCGGAAATCTTTGTTCCGATCACACCGCCGGCTGTATGGACTCCGGTGAAGAAAGAGTTGAAAGATATGACGATCGCGCTGGCAACAGCGGCGGGTGTTCACCATAAAAGCGATGAGAGATTTAATCTTGCGGGTGATTTTACTTGGAGAAAAATCACAGATCAGATGAAATCCGATGAATTGATGGTATCCCACGGTGGATATGACAATGGGGATGTCAATAAAGACATCAACTGTATGTTTCCGATTGACCGGATCCATGAACTGGCGAAGGAAGGATTTATCAAAGCGTGCGCGCCAGTGCATGCCGGATTTATGGGAGGCGGCGGAAATCAGGAGAAGTTTAAACATGAGACAGGACCTGCGATCGCTCAGATGTTTAAAGAGGAAGGTGTAGATGCAGTGATCCTCACTGCCGGTTGAGGTACCTGCCACCGCTCTGCAGTACTGGTGCAGAGAGCGATTGAGGAAGCGGGAATTCCGACAATTATTATTGCGGCACTTCCGCCGGTTGTACGTCAGGCTGGAACCCCTCGTGCGGTAGCGCCGCTTGTTCCGATGGGAGCAAATGCGGGAGCGCCGAACGATGTAGAGATGCAGACTGCAATCGTAAAAGCGACATTGGAGCAGCTCATAGAGATTGAAACTCCTGGAAAGATTGTTCCGCTTCCATTTGAATATGTAGCGAAAGTATAATTGTGTGTAATATCATATGAAAAAAGAAAACGTGTATGAGAACTATTTCTGGTAGAGTGAGTATCAAAGGAACGATGCGAAGAAAGAGAATGGGAATTCATACACGTTTTTTTAATTGCTTTTTGTAATAGGTGTGAAGGGAAAAGCAGATGTGAAAGAAAGGGGAAAGAAAAGTGGAAGAAATCAGAAAGCGGCGTCTTGTCATTAAAGCTTTTCATGCAGAAACTGTTCGGGAAGGGCAAGAAAATCGGATCACAAGGGCGAGGGAGATAGAAGTAGCACCAGAATCTTTTGCAGAAAAAGTGGATCATGAGATGATTGAACAGATTCGTATTCGGCTTGTGCATCCAGATCAGTATCAGGAGGAGACAAATAGCATTATGGATGTAATTCCGATTTCAGCAAAAGTGCTAGGAGAAATCGGTGAGGGAGTGACACACACCGTGACAGGAGCTTATGTATTGTTAACCGGGGTGGATGTAGATGGAATCCAGACAGCGGAATTTGGATCATCGGAAGGGGTGATCGAGGAGCAGATCGCATGGGGGAAATCTGGAACACCTAAGCGGGGAGATGAACTGATTTTGTTTGAGGTGACGTTCTGTGCCGGCAAGGGGCAGGATCGTGAGGCGGTCACAAAGGCGCATGCGCTCTGCGATGAATTTGTCCAGCAGTACCGGGAGTGTTTAAAAAAGCTGCGCGGGGAACAGTGTACAGAGCGGAGAGAGTTCTATGATATTGAGAGACCGGGAAGAAAGAAGGTTGTGATTGTAAAACAGGTGGCTGGTCAGGGGGCAATGTATGACATGCAGCTCTTTGCAAAAGAACCATCAGGAATGGCAGGAGGCAGATCTATCATTGATATGGGAAATATGCCTCTGGTCGTAACACCGAATGAATACCGGGATGGAATCTTGCGATCCATGCAGTAAGGAAAGAAGGAGGAAAAAGCGATGGGAATCGGACCGTCTACAAAAGAAACAAGCCTGCATCATTTTCGGGATCCGCTTCTGGATGTAATATCTTCGGATGAAGAACTTGATCTGTTAGGCATTATTATAGTAGGAACTCCTGATAATCAGGAAGAAAAAATGCTCGTAGGAACGAGAGCTGCCGTGTTGGCGGAGAGTATGCGGGCAGATGGGGAAATCATTTCTGCGGATGGATGGGGGAATAGTGATGTGGATTATGTCAATACGGTGGAGCAATTGACAAAGAGAGGAATTGCTGTCTCTGGATTGAAATTTGTTGGGACTTCCGGCGGTTTTGTTGTGGAGAGCCCGAATCTGAATGCAATCGTAGATATTAATAAGAGTAAGAGTGGTACAGAGACGTGTGTGCTTGGAGAAAATAGTGTGACAGAGCTGGATGCGAGAAAGGCTGTGGCGATGTTAAAGCTAAAGATGAGAAGAGGATAAAGAAAAAGACGAAAAAAGACATGCCTGCAAGATGACTGACTAAGCTGCGGCATGTCTTTCTTCTATATTTATTGAGAGGTTTGTTGCTTTGCAATCCGTTATATTAAAAGAGGGGGAATGGATATTGGATTGAATTTCGCACAAACTGTCTATTGGGGGAAACAGTTTTTTCAAATCCTTGCAAAAGCAACAGTTAGTGGTATAAAGTTATAAAAGATAGGCTGAAAAAAAGACAGTATCCTCCTGAAGATCACCGCCTTTGGTCTGCATCACTAATATAACTTCGGTGATAGTATAAAGCCGGAGTCGAAAATTGTCAATAGGAAAGAAGAAAAAAATTGTACATTAAAAAATACAATAAGAAATCGAAAAAAATGTAAAAAATAGTTGCAAAACTAAAAAGTATCTTGTATACTAAGAGAGCTGTGACATGATAGCGATGAAGCGTGAGGTTGCTGCTTAACATAGCAGGTGTTCCGTGGAGCGAATGTCAAGTTAGGAAACTGGCGACAAGTCACTGTACGAATCAATAACAGCCGATGAAAAACGGTAACAACGTGTGAGAGTTTTATGACACACACGGGAGAGTGTACAGTCACCGCTTGTCGTACTTAAGTTGAATAGTACGAAAAGGAGGCGACTTTTTTTATGGCAAGTCAAGTAATGAGAATCACATTAAAAGCATATGATCATCAGTTAGTAGATGCATCAGCAAAGAAAATTATCGAAACTGTAAAGAAAAATGGAGCACAGGTGAGTGGACCGGTACCACTTCCAACTAAGAAGGAAGTTGTAACAATCTTAAGAGCGGTGCACAAATACAAAGATTCCAGAGAGCAGTTCGAACAGAGAACTCATAAGAGACTGATCGATATCACAACACCAACACAGAAAACAGTTGATGCATTATCAAGATTAGAGATGCCGGCTGGTGTTTATATTGATATCAAAATGAAAAACAAATAAGACAGTAACAATCCTATATTTAGGATGAACACATATATTCAGTGTTCCGCTGTAAATCACAGGAGGTAATTATAATGAAGAAAGCTATTTTAGCTACAAAAGTCGGAATGACTCAAATCTTCAACGAAGATGGAGTTTTAACTCCAGTAACTGTACTTCAGGCTGGTCCATGTGTAGTAACACAGATCAAGACAGTTGAGAACGACGGTTACAGCGCTGTTCAGGTTGGTTTCGTTGACAAGAAAGACAAAATCGTTAACGTAGACAAGAACGGTAAGAAAACAATCGTGCACAGACACGGTACAACAAAAGCAGAAAAAGGACATTTTGACAAAGCTGGTGTTTCAAGCAAGAGATTTGTAAGAGAATTCAAATTTGAAAACGCTGACGAGTTCGAATTAGCACAGGAAATCAAAGCTGATATCTTTGCTGCTGGAGATAAAGTAGATGCTACTGCAATCTCTAAAGGTAAAGGATTCCAGGGTGCGATCAAGAGACATAACCAACACAGAGGACCTATGACTCACGGTTCTAAATTCCATCGTCATGCAGGTTCCAATGGTGCTGCATCTGATCCGAGCAAGGTATTCAAAGGAAAGAAGATGCCAGGACACATGGGAAGCAAGAGAATTACAATTCAAAATCTTGAAATCGTAAGAGTAGATGCTGAAAACAACTTAATCTTAGTAAAGGGATCTGTACCGGGACCTAAGAAATCTTTAGTGACAATTAAAGAAAGCGTAAAAGCAATCTAGTCTTTAATAGGAAAGGAGGAACACACAGATGGCAAACGTATCTGTTTATAATATCGAAGGTAAAGAAGTTGGAACAATCGACTTAAGCGATGCAGTATTCGGTGTTGAAGTAAACGAACACTTATTACACATGGCAGTTGTAAGCCAACTTGCAAATAAACGTCAGGGAACACAGAAAGCAAAAACTCGCTCAGAAGTTCGCGGCGGTGGTAGAAAACCATGGAGACAAAAAGGAACAGGTCATGCAAGACAAGGTTCTACAAGAGCTCCACAATGGACAGGCGGCGGAGTTGTATTTGCTCCAACACCAAGAGATTACTCTTTCAAATTAAATAAGAAAGAGAAGAGAGCTGCTCTGAAATCAGCTCTGACAAGTAGAGTAGAAGAAAAGAAATTCATCGTTCTTGATGAGATCAACTTTGGAGAGATCAAGACAAAGAATTTCCAGAATGTACTGAACAACTTAAATGTAGCAAAAGCGTTAGTTGTTTTGGAAGATGGAAATAAGAATGCAGAATTATCTGCAAGAAACATTCCTTCTGTTAAGACAGCTCGTACAAATACAATCAATGTATACGACATTCTGAAATATAACACAGTAATCGCTACGAAAGCAGCTGTTGAGACTATCGAGGAGGTGTACGCATAATGGCAAGCATTCAGTATTATGATGTAATCCTTAAACCAGTGATCACTGAGAAGAGTATGGCTGCTATGGCTGAAAAGAAATACACATTTTTAGTTCATCCACAGGCAACAAAGTCTCAGGTAAAAGAAGCAGTTGAAAAAATGTTCGCAGGAACAAAAGTAAAAAGCGTAAATACTATGAATCTTGATGGAAAAACAAAAAGACGTGGTATGACATACGGAAAAACTGCAAAGACAAAGAAAGCAATCGTTCAGCTTACAGAAGAAAGCGCTGATATCGAGATTTTCGAAGGCTTATAAGATAAAGTAACTATACGGTGCAAATCCGTGAAACGAAAAATTAGGAATTGAAAGGAGAGACAGTAATGGGAATTAAAACATACCGCCCATATACACCTTCCAGAAGACATATGACTGGCTCTGATTTCTCAGAGATCACAAAGACAACTCCGGAGAAATCTTTAGTTGTATCTTTAAGCAAAACAGCTGGTCGTAACAATCAGGGTAAAATCACAGTTAGACACCGCGGAGGCGGAGCAAAAAGAAAATATAGAGTAATTGATTTCAAGAGAAGAAAAGACGGAATTCCGGCTACTGTAATCGGTATCGAATACGATCCGAACAGAACAGCTAACATCGCTTTAATCTGCTACGCAGATGGAGAGAAAGCTTACATCTTAGCTCCTCAGGGATTAACAGATGGAATGAAAGTTATGAACGGACCAGAAGCAGAAGTAAGAGTAGGAAACTGCTTACCACTTTCTGAAATTCCGGTTGGTACACAGATTCACAACATCGAGTTATATCCAGGAAGAGGTGGACAGTTAGTTCGTTCAGCTGGTAACAGCGCTCAGTTAATGGCGAAAGAAGGAAAATACGCTACACTTAGACTTCCGTCTGGAGAGATGAGAATGGTTCCGATCATTTGTAGAGCATCTATCGGTGTAGTAGGAAACGGAGATCACAACCTTGTGAACATCGGTAAAGCCGGACGTAAACGTCACATGGGTATCAGACCAACAGTTCGTGGTTCTGTTATGAACCCTAACGACCATCCACACGGTGGTGGTGAAGGTAAGACTGGTATTGGTCGTCCAGGTCCATGTACACCTTGGGGTAAACCAGCACTTGGTCTTAAGACAAGAAAGAAAAACAAACATTCTAACAAGTTAATCGTTAGAAGAAGAGATGGTAAAGGTATCAAATAAATAGTTTACAAGGAGGTTAGAACCTATGGCTCGCTCACTTAAAAAAGGACCATTCGCGGACGAAAGCTTACTTAAAAAAGTAAAAGCTATGAATGAAGCAGGCGACAAATCAGTGATCAAAACATGGTCACGTCGCTCTACAATCTTCCCACAGATGGTTGGACATACAATCGCCGTTCATGACGGAAGAAAACATGTACCTGTATATGTAACAGAAGATATGGTTGGACACAAACTCGGAGAGTTCGTTGCAACAAGAACATACAGAGGACATGGAAAAGACGAAAAGAAATCAAGAGTTCGTTAATAGAGATGAATAAAACAACACCCTTTGGGTACATAGTACCCTTGGGGAGGGCTTAATTATGAAAGGAGGATTCATCCATGGCTAAAGGACATAGATCCCAAATCAAAAGAGAGAGAAATGCAAACAAAGACACTAGACCGTCAGCTAAGTTATCTTACGCTAGAGTTTCAGTTCAGAAAGCATGTTTCGTATTAGATGCCATCAGAGGTAAGGATGTACAGACAGCACTTGGTATTTTAACTTACAATCCAAGATACGCTTCTAGTTTAATAAAGAAATTATTAGAATCAGCAATCGCAAATGCTGAGAACAACAACGGTATGAATGTTGAGAACCTTTACATTGAAGAATGTTATGCAAACAAGGGACCAACAATGAAGAGAATTAGACCGAGAGCACAGGGAAGAGCTTACAGAATCGAGAAGAGAATGAGCCACATTACACTTGTGCTGAATGAAAGATAAGGAGGGCAATCATGGGACAGAAAGTTAATCCTCATGGCTTAAGAGTCGGTGTTATCAAAGATTGGGACTCTAAATGGTATGCAGAAGACAAATTTGCAGATTATTTAGTAGAAGACCATAAAATCAGAACATTTCTGAAAAAGAAATTATATAGCGCAGGAGTTTCTAAGATTGAGATCGAAAGAGCATCTGACCGCGTGAAAATCATCATCTATACAGCAAAACCAGGTGTAGTAATCGGTAAAGGTGGAGCTGAGATCGAGAAAGTAAAAGCTGAATTAGCTAAATTTACAGATAAGAAATTAGTTGTAGATATCAAAGAAATCAAAAGACCAGACAAAGATGCTCAGTTAGTAGCTGAGAACATTGCATTACAGTTAGAGAACCGTATTTCTTTCAGACGTGCAATGAAATCTTGTATGTCAAGAACAATGAAAGCAGGAGCACTTGGTGTAAAAACTTCCGTATCAGGACGTTTAGGTGGAGCAGATATGGCTCGTACAGAATTTTACAGCGAAGGAACAATCCCGCTTCAGACATTAAGAGCAGACATCGACTATGGATTCGCTGAAGCTGACACAACTTATGGAAAAGTTGGTGTTAAAGTATGGATCTACAAAGGCGAAGTTCTTCCAACAAAAGAGACTAAGGAAGGGAGCGATAAATAATTATGTTAATGCCTAAAAGAGTAAAACGTCGTAAACAATTCCGTGGTTCTATGAAAGGAAAAGCTTTACGTGGAAATAAAATCACAAACGGTGAATATGGTATTGTTGCAATGGAACCATGCTGGATCCGTTCAAATCAGATCGAAGCAGCCCGTATCGCTATGACACGTTACATCAAACGTGGTGGTAAAGTTTGGATCAAAATATTCCCGGACAAACCTGTAACTACAAAACCAGCTGAAACACGTATGGGTTCTGGTAAAGGAACTCTGGAATACTGGGTAGCAGTTGTAAAACCAGGACGTGTAATGTTTGAACTTTCAGGAGTACCTGAAGAAGTAGCTCGTGAAGCATTACGTCTTGCAATGCACAAGTTACCTTGTAAATGTAAGATTGTTTCTCGCGAAGAATTAGAAGGCGGTGATAACAGTGAAAATTAATAAATTTGTAGAAGATTTAAAGGCAAAATCAGCTGCAGAATTGAATGAAGAATTAGTAGCTGCTAAAAAGGAACTTTTCAACTTAAGATTCCAGAACGCAACAAATCAATTAGACAACACAAGCAGAATTAAAGAAGTAAGAAAAAATATTGCCAGAATCCAGACTGTAATTACAGAAATGGCAAAAGCTGAGTAATATTCATAGAATATAGCTTCAGGAACTTCGGAAAGGAGTAGAAACTGTGGAAAGAAATTTAAGAAAAACTCGTACAGGTAAAGTTGTAAGTGACAAGATGGATAAAACTATCGTAGTTGCAGTAGAGGATCACGTAAAACACCCTCTGTACAACAAAATCGTAAAGAGAACATATAAATTAAAAGCTCATGATGAAAACAACGAATGCGGAATGGGCGATATCGTAAAAGTTATGGAAACAAGACCTTTATCAAAAGATAAGAGATGGAGACTTGTAGAAATTATGGAAAAAGCAAAATAATTTGCTTTAGAATTATGAAGGAGGTTTACCGGCATGATACAACAAGAAAGTAGACTTAAAGTAGCAGACAACACAGGTGCTAAAGAATTACTCTGCATCCGCGTGTTAGGTGGTTCTACTAGAAGATATGCCAGCATTGGTGATGTGATCGTTGCCAGCGTTAAAGATGCAACACCAGGTGGTGTTGTTAAAAAAGGCGATGTAGTGAAAGCCGTAGTTGTACGTACAGTAAAAGGTGCTCGTCGTAAAGACGGTTCTTATATCAGATTTGATGAAAATGCTGCTGTAATTATTAAAGATGACAAAAACCCAAGAGGAACTCGTATTTTTGGACCAGTAGCGAGAGAGCTTCGTGAGAAACAGTTTATGAAAATTGTTTCATTAGCTCCAGAAGTATTATAAGGAGGTACCGGAATGTCAACTATGAAAATCAAAAAAGGTGATACTGTAAAAGTGATCGCTGGAAAAGATAAAGATAAAGAAGGCAAAGTAATTGCTGTCAACAAAAAAGACGGAACAGTATTAGTTGAAGGTATCAATATGCTGACAAAGCACACAAAACCAAGTGCTGCTAATCAGAATGGCGGTATCGTTCACCAAGAAGGTCCTATTGATATTTCTAACGTAATGTATGTCCACAACGGAAAACCTACAAGAATCGGGTTCAAGATGGACGGAGACAAAAAAGTGCGTGTAGCAAAATCAACAGGCGAAGTGATCGTTGATAAGAAGAACTAATTCGGGAAAGGAGGACCAGAACTTTGAGTAGACTGAAAGAACAATACCAAAACGAAATCGTAGATGCTATGATTAAGAAATTTGGATACAAAAATATTATGGAAGTGCCAAAACTTGATAAGATCGTTATCAACATGGGTGTTGGCGAAGCAAAAGACAATGCGAAAGTGTTAGAATCAGCAGTAGCTGATCTTGAGAAAATCTCAGGACAGAAAGCAGTTCTCACAAAAGCAAAAAAATCTGTAGCGAACTTCAAATTAAGAGAAGGAATGGCTATCGGATGTAAAGTTACTTTAAGAGGAGAAAAAATGTATGAGTTTGCAGATCGTCTGATCAACTTAGCATTACCTCGTGTACGTGACTTCAGAGGAGTAAATCCGAACGCATTTGATGGAAGAGGTAACTATGCTCTTGGTATCAAAGAACAATTAATCTTCCCGGAAATCGAATACGATAAAGTAGATAAAGTAAGAGGTATGGACGTTATCTTTGTTACAACAGCTAAGACTGACGAAGAAGCTCGCGAATTATTGAAATTATTCAATATGCCATTTACAAAATAGTAGGGAGGAAATATTTCATGGCAAAAACATCTATGAAAATTAAACAACAACGTAAACAAAAATTCTCTACTAGAGAGTACAATCGTTGTAGAATCTGTGGTCGTCCACATGCATATTTAAGAAAATACGGAATCTGCAGAGTATGTTTCCGTGAATTAGCATACAAAGGACAGATCCCGGGAGTAAAGAAAGCTTCCTGGTAAGCCACAAAATAGAAAGAGCAAACAGGATATCCGTAGTAGAAGCGGTCGGATTTTCCGGCTGCATCTGAAGGATGTAACAAGTAAATGAAGAATGAAAAAATAGGAGGCAACTTCAAATGACTATGAGTGATCCAATCGCAGATATGCTTACAAGAATCCGTAATGCAAACACTGCAAAACATGATACAGTAGATGTTCCGGCATCTAAAATGAAACTTGCTATCGCAGAAATCCTTTTCAACGAAGGATACATTGCAAAATATGACGTAATCGAAGATGGTAACTTCAAGACAATCCGCATCACATTAAAATATGGTGCAGATAAGAATGAAAAAGTTATCACAGGTCTTAAGAGAATCTCTAAGCCAGGTCTTCGTGTATATGCAAACAAAGAAGATCTTCCTAGAGTATTAGGCGGACTTGGAACAGCTATCATTTCTACAAATCATGGTGTAGTTACTGATAAAGAAGCTAGAAAACTGAATGTTGGTGGAGAGGTACTCTGCTTCGTTTGGTAATCGGCAAATGCAACTGAAAACAGAGAAGCATAAATTGCTTCTCCGAAAATTTAAGTGTAGGAGGTAAAGGTATGTCACGTATCGGAAGACTGCCAGTAGCAATTCCAGCAGGTGTAACTGTGGAAATCGCTGAGAACAACAAAGTGACTGTAACAGGTCCTAAAGGAACTCTTGTAAGAGAGCTTCCAACAGAGATGGAAATCAAAAAAGAAGGCGAAGAAATCGTAGTAACAAGACCAAGCGACTTAAAGAGAATGAAAGCGTTACACGGTCTTACAAGAACACTCATCAACAACATGGTAGTTGGTGTTACTCAGGGATACGAAAAAGTTCTTGAAGTAAATGGTGTTGGTTACAAAGCCGCAAAATCAGGAAACAAATTAACATTAAGTTTAGGATACTCTCACCCAGTAGAAATGATCGATCCAGAAGGTGTTGAAACAGTACTTGACGGACAGAACAAAATTACTGTAAAAGGTATCGATAAAGAAAAAGTAGGCCAATACGCAGCTGAAATCAGAGATAAGAGAAGACCGGAACCTTACAAAGGTAAAGGTATTAAATATGCTGATGAAGTTATCAGACGTAAAGTTGGTAAGACTGGTAAAAAATAATTAAGGAGAGTGTGAAAATGGTTAGTAAAAAATCAAGAAGCGAAGTTCGCGTAAACAAACATAGAAGACTGCGTAACCGTTTCAGCGGTACAGCTGAAAGACCACGTTTAGCTGTGTTCAGAAGTAATAATCATATGTATGCTCAAATTATTGACGATACAGTTGGAAAGACTCTGGTATCTGCATCTACTCTTCAGAAAGAAGTAAAAGCAGAATTAGAAAAAACTAACAACGTTGATGCAGCAGCATATTTAGGAACAGTGATTGCAAAGAGAGCAATCGAAAAAGGTATTAACACTGTTGTCTTTGACAGAGGCGGATTTATATACCAGGGAAAAATCAAAGCATTAGCTGATGCAGCTAGAGAAGCTGGATTAGAATTCTAGGAGGAGGAACACAATGAAACAAAATCGCATTGATGCTAGTCAATTAGAACTAACAGAAAAAGTGGTATCAATCAAACGAGTAACAAAAGTTGTTAAAGGTGGTCGTAACTTCAGATTCACAGCTTTAGTAGTTGTTGGTGATGGAAATGGCCATGTTGGTGCTGGTTTAGGAAAAGCTGCTGAAATTCCGGAAGCAATCCGCAAAGGAAAAGAAGATGCAGCAAAAAAACTTATTTCTGTTTCATTAGATGAGAATGGAAGTATTACACACGATTTAATTGGTAAATTCGGAAGTGCTTCTGTATTACTTAAAAAAGCTCCAGACGGTACTGGAGTTATCGCCGGAGGTCCGGCACGTGCGGTTATCGAGCTTGCAGGTATCAAAAATATCCGTACAAAATCTTTAGGATCTAACAACAAACAGAACGTAGTACTTGCTACGATCGAGGGATTAAGTCAGATTAAAACTCCAGAAGAAGTAGCTAAACTTCGCGGAAAATCTGTTGAAGAGATTTTAGGCTAAGGAGGAGATTGAACATGGCAAATTTAAAAGTTACATTAGTAAAATCTACAATCGGTGCTGTTCCAAAACACAAAAAGACAGTGGAAGCTTTAGGTTTAAAGAAACTGAACAAAACAGTTGAATTACCGGACAACGCTGCAACAAGAGGAATGGTTCAGCAAGTTAGACATTTAGTGAAAGTAGAAGAAGCATAATTATAGACAAGGAGGTGTCACGATGAACTTATCAAGCTTAAGACCTGCTGATGGGTCAAAACATAGTGATAATTTCAGAAGAGGCCGCGGACATGGGTCAGGAAATGGCAAAACTGCTGGTAAAGGACATAAAGGTCAGAAAGCACGTTCAGGCGCTACAAGACCAGGTTTTGAAGGTGGACAGATGCCATTATACAGAAGAATACCAAAGAGAGGTTTCACATGCAGAAACTCTAAAGAAATCGTTGGTATTAATCTGAGCGCATTAGAAGTATTTGAAAATGATTCAGTTGTTTCAGTTGAGACATTAATCGAAGCAGGAATTGTTAAGAATCCTAGAGATGGTGTTAAGATTCTTGGAAACGGTGAACTTACAAAGAAACTTACTGTTCAGGCAAACGCTTTCAGCGCAAGCGCTGCAGCAAAAATTGAGGCTCTCGGTGGAAAAGCAGAGGTGATCTAATGCTAAAAACATTTCGGAAAGCATTTCAAGTGGCAGATATTAGAAAAAAGATTTTCTATACATTTATGATGCTTGTTGTGATTCGAATAGGTTCACAATTGCCGACACCGGGTGTTGATCCAACTTATATTCAGAATTTTTTTGAAAGTCAGACAGGGGAAGCGTTTAACTTTTTTAACGCTTTCACTGGCGGTTCTTTCACACAGATGTCAGTATTCGCGCTGAGCATCACTCCATACATTACATCTTCTATCATTATGCAGCTTCTCACAATTGCAATTCCAAAATTAGAGGAAATGCAGAAAGATGGAGAAGATGGAAGAAAGAAGATCGCAGCGATTACTCGTTATGTGACAGTAGCTCTTGCACTGATTGAATCTACAGCAATGGCTGTTGGATTTGGACGTCAGGGACTTCTTGTTGATTTTAATTTTGTAAATGCTGCAGTAGTAGTAGTGACACTCACAGCCGGTTCTGCGTTCCTTATGTGGATCGGTGAGCGGATTAATGAGAAGGGTGTGGGAAATGGTATTTCCATCGTACTTCTGATCAATATCATTTCAAGAGTACCGGATGACTTTGTGACACTGTATAATCAGTTCATGAAAGGCAAGAGCCTTGCTTCCGCAGGACTCGCAGCTGTTATTATACTTGCAATTATACTTGTAGTAGTTGTCTTTGTTATTATTCTTCAAGATGGACAGAGAAAGATCGCTGTTCAGTATTCCCAGAGAATCCAGGGAAGAAGAAGTGTAGGAGGACAGTCTTCATTTATCCCATTGAAAGTAAATACAGCAGGTGTTGTTCCTGTTATTTTTGCATCTTCTCTGATGCAATTCCCGGTCGTGATCGCTTCTTTCTTAGGAAAGGGAAACGGAAAGGGAATCGGAAGCGAGATTCTGAAAGGATTAAGTTCTAATAACTGGTGTAATCCAGAGCAATTAAAATATTCCTGGGGACTGATCTTATATATTGTCCTGACTGTTTTCTTTGCATATTTCTATACATCTATTACATTTAATCCGTTAGAGATTGCAAACAATATGAAAAAGAGCGGTGGGTTCATTCCGGGTATCCGTCCGGGAAAACCGACAGCAGACTATCTGACAAAGATCCTGAATTATATCATCTTTATCGGAGCAGTAGGACTGATCATTGTACAGGTAATTCCTTTCGTATTCAATGGCTGGCTCGGAGCAAATGTTTCCTTCGGCGGAACATCTCTGATCATTATCGTAGGTGTTGTACTGGAGACGATCAAACAGATTGAATCCCAGCTGCTTGTACGAAATTATAAAGGTTTTTTAAATAAGTAATCAATTAGTGTTCTGAATTTTTTCAGAACACTAAAATACTATACGGACATATCGTCGCGTTTGGAGGAAAATGCCATGAAAATTATTATGCTAGGTGCGCCGGGGGCAGGCAAAGGAACACAGGCAAAAAAAATTGCTGCAAAATATCAGATCCCACATATTTCCACAGGAGATATTTTCAGAGCGAATATTAAAAACGGGACAGAACTGGGAAAACAGGCAAAGACATATATGGATCAGGGACTTCTTGTTCCGGATGAGCTTGTAGTAAATCTGGTTGTGGATCGAGTGAATCAGGAAGACTGCAAAAATGGATATGTACTTGATGGATTCCCGAGAACAATTCCGCAGGCAGAAGCGCTTGACCGTGCATTGGAAGCACTTGGACAGAAAGTGGACTATGCGATCAATGTAGAAGTACCAGATGAAAACATTGTAAATCGAATGTCAGGAAGAAGAGCATGTGTAGGCTGCGGTGCCACTTATCATGTAGAATATGCACCGACAAAGGTGGAGAATGTATGTGATGTCTGTGGTGCAGATTTGATCTTAAGAGAGGACGATCAGCCAGAGACAGTTTTAAAGCGTCTTGGTGTTTACCATGAGCAGACACAGCCTTTGATCCAATACTACACAGAGAAGCATGTATTAAAAGAGGTCGACGGAACAGTGGATATGGAAGCTGTATTTGCGGCGATCGTTGAGATTTTAGGAGCGTAAGCATATGCCAATTACAATGAAATCGGCAAGAGAAATCGAACTGATGACAGAGGCGGGAAGGATTCTCGCAGCCGTACATGAGGAACTTGAGAAGGCATTGCACCCGGGGATGACGACACTTGACATTGATAAGATCGGTGAGGAAGTGATCAGAAGTTATGGATGCATTCCGTCATTTCTCAATTATAATGGATATCCGGCGTCCATCTGTGTATCAGTCAATGACGAAGTGGTACATGGGATTCCGTCGAAGAACAGGATCATAAAAGAAGGAGATATTGTCAGTCTCGATGCAGGAGTGATCTACAAAGGATATCATTCGGATGCTGCAAGGACACATGCGGTCGGCGAAATCAGCAAGGAAGCAGCTGATCTGATCAAGGTGACAAGAGAATCTTTCTTTGAAGGAATCAAATTTGCCCGAGAGGGAATGCATTTATTTGAAATTTCAGCAGCAATCGGAAGATATGCGGAGGAGAGAGGATATGGTGTCGTAAGAGAATTATGCGGACATGGAATCGGTACTCACCTGCATGAATCACCTGAGATACCAAACTTTGCACAGGGAAGAAGAGGACCGAAACTGCGCGCTGGAATGACACTGGCGATCGAACCGATGATCAACATCGGTACGCATGAGGTCGACTGGCTGGATGATGACTGGACAGTCGTGACAAGAGATGGTTCCTTATCTGCACATTACGAAAATACGGTGTTGATCACAAAAGACGAACCGGTACTTTTAACCTTATTGAAGTAAGAGGACAGAATATGAAGGAATTAGAAACAGGAATGCTCGCAAGATCAAAAGCCGGGCATGACAAAGGGCAGATTTATATCATCAAAGATATGGATGAAAACGATGTGTATCTTGTAAATGGAGAGAATCGTACATGTGACAAACCTAAAAAGAAGAAAAGAAAGCATGTACAGATCATTACAGAACGATACGAGATACAGGCCGCAGACGATGTGGCAGTAAAACGGATACTGAAATTATATAAGGAAAAGAACGTGAATCATTAGGAGGGTGTAAAAAATGTCAAAAGCTGACGTGATTGAAATTGAAGGAACAGTAGTAGAGAAGTTACCAAATGCGATGTTTCAGGTAGAATTAGAAAATGGACATCAGGTACTTGCACATATCAGCGGAAAGCTGCGTATGAATTTTATCAAAATTCTTCCGGGAGATAAAGTAACCTTAGAGTTATCACCGTATGATTTGTCAAAAGGTAGAATTATTTGGAGAGATAAGTAAAAAACTATTGACTTTATTAAAATTATAATGCTATAATATTAGGCGAACTGTTTTGTGATTATTTTGCAGAATAGTGGGTAAATATAGGCAGAGCAGTGGATGAAAGGAGGATTTGACGTGAAGGTTAGATCATCAGTTAAACCAATTTGCGAAAAATGCAAAATCATTAAAAGAAAAGGAAGCATCAGAGTAATCTGTGAAAATCCGAAACACAAACAAAGACAAGGATAATAAGCGTCGTTGTCGAATTTGTGCGTAAAGCACAAAAATTTATTTAGGCGGCTGTAACATGACACACCAGGGTGTGTGGTGTTATTAAAATATACAAGAACATACCGATTGTATATTGCTTATAATACTGGTTCCGGCCAGAAAGGTCACAGGAAACTGTGGCTGGACGCAGTGAAGAAGGATGAAGATCCCGGCGTCCCAATTTGAGACAATATAAACTACGGCAGAAGAGGGTGTATACTACATTTCAGACCTGTAACCCAGGGGCTATGCATACTTCTTGCTGACCAAGATTCAAAATGGAGGAAAATCACATGGCTCGTATTGCTGGTGTAGACTTACCAAGAGACAAACGTGTAGAAATCGGATTAACTTACATCTACGGAATTGGTAGAGTAAGCTCTAATCGTATCTTAGAAGAGGCAGGAGTAAATCCTGATACTCGTGTCAGAGATTTAACTGACGAAGAAGTAAAGAAAATCAGTGCTGTAATCGATGAAACTCAGTTAGTAGAAGGTGATCTTAGAAGAGAGATCGCTCTTAACATCAAGAGATTACAGGAAATCGGATGCTATAGAGGAATCCGTCACAGAAAAGGACTTCCGGTTCGTGGTCAGAAGACTAAGACGAATGCAAGAACAAGAAAAGGTCCTAAGAGAACAGTAGCAAACAAGAAGAAATAATAAGAATTCGTAGAAAGTAGGTTAGTTTAAATGGCTAAGAAAGTTACAAAAAAAGTGACAAAGAAACGTGTCAAGAAAAACGTTGAACGCGGACAGGCACATATCCAATCATCTTTTAATAATACAATCGTAACATTAACAGATGCTCAGGGAAATGCTCTTTCATGGGCAAGTGCAGGTGGTCTGGGATTTAGAGGTTCAAGGAAATCTACTCCTTATGCAGCACAGATGGCAGCTGAGACAGCAGCAAAAGCAGCATTAGTACATGGTTTGAAATCAGTAGACGTTATGGTAAAAGGACCAGGTTCTGGTAGAGAAGCAGCAATCCGTGCGCTTCAGGCATGCGGAATCGATGTAACAAGCATCAAGGACGTAACACCAGTTCCACATAACGGATGTCGCCCACCAAAACGTAGAAGAGTGTAATTAGGAGGATACGAAAATGGCAGTAAATAGAGTTCCAGTTCTGAAAAGATGCCGTTCATTAGGTATGGACCCAATCTATTTAGGAATTGATAAAAAATCTAACAGACAATTAAAAAGAGCTAATAGAAAAATGAGCGAATACGGACTTCAATTACGCGAAAAACAAAAAGCAAAATTTATCTATGGCGTTTTAGAAAAACCTTTCAGAAACTATTTTGCAAAGGCTCAGAAAATGAACGGAATGACAGGTGATAACCTTATGATTCTCCTTGAATCAAGATTAGACAACGTTGTATTCCGTTTAGGTTTAGCAAGAACAAGAAAAGAAGCTAGACAGATTGTTGACCATAAGCATGTATTAGTAAATGGAAAACAGGTAAACATTCCTTCTTACTTAGTAAAAGCAGGAGATGTTATCGAAATTAAAGAAAAGAATAAAGGTTCTCAGAGATACAAAGACATCTTAGAAGTGACTGGCGGAAGAATGGTACCAGATTGGTTAGAAGCAGACGCTGAAAACTTAAAAGGAACTGTAAAAGAACTTCCATTAAGAGAAGCAATCGACGTTCCAGTAGATGAGATGTTGATCGTCGAATTATATTCTAAATAATTAAACCTTTTGCGTTTGATTACGCTGCAACAGACAGGGGTGTTGCAAAATGGAAAATTTCTACAGGAGATCGTCTTCGTCTATCGGCGGTTGGCAATATCTTGGCTGAATGCTTCATTTTGTGAGAACCCCTAGTTGTATCCTATCACATATTATTTGTCGGAATGCGGATTCAGACATAGTATCGTGTGAAAATGTGTACGGCATATAGATATGCTGTGGGAAGTTTATTTGGAGTATAGTTACCCTCAATAGTTTAATAGCCCAGAAGGAGGGACTTTATCGTGTTTGATTTTAATAAACCAAATATTGAAATTACTGAGATTTCAGAAGACAAAAAATATGGCAGATTTGTTGTAGAACCTTTAGAAAGAGGATATGGTACAACACTTGGTAACTCTCTGAGAAGAATCATGCTTTCTTCTTTACCGGGAGCTGCAATCAGCCACGTAAAGATTGACGGTGTGTTACATGAGTTCAGTTCAATTCCGGGCGTGAAGGAAGATGTGACAGAGATCATCATGAATCTGAAATCACTGGCAATCAAGAACAGTTCCGAGACAGATGAGCCGAAGACTGCTTATATTGAGTTCGAGGGCGAAGGTGTCGTGACTGCTGCTGATATTCAGGTGGATCCAGATATCGAGATCATGAATCCGGATGCAGTGATCGCTACATTAAATGGCGGTGCAGACAGCAAACTTTACATGGAACTTACTATCACAAAAGGCAGAGGTTATATCAGTGCAGATAAGAACAAGAACGAAGAACTGCCGATCGGCGTGATTCCGATTGATTCTATCTACACACCGGTAGAACGTGTAAATCTGACAGTAGAGAATACTCGTGTTGGACAGATCACAGACTATGATAAACTGACACTGGATGTATATACAAATGGAACATTACTTCCAGATGAGGCAGTCAGCCTTGCTGCTAAGGTTCTCAACGAACACTTGAAATTATTCATCGATCTTTCAGAAGTAGCTCAGGCTGCAGAAGTTATGATCGAAAAAGAAGACGATGAAAAAGAAAAAGTGTTAGAGATGAGCATTGATGAATTAGAGCTTTCTGTTCGTTCTTACAACTGCTTAAAGAGAGCCGGCATCAATACAGTGGAAGAACTGACAAACAGAACTCCGGAAGATATGATGAAAGTTCGTAACCTCGGACGGAAATCATTAGAGGAAGTTCTTGCAAAATTAAAAGAACTCGGATTAGAATTAAGCCCGGGAGAAGAGTAAATGATAACAGCATCTAGCTAGTAAGCCCGAAGATGCATAACTAGATGACACCGGTTAATAAGCCCGAAGTGCATAGCCGTGTGTTCCGAAATATGGAGGAAATTAAAAATGGCAAAATATAGAAAACTTGGCAGAACAAGCAGCCAGAGAAAAGCATTAATCAGAAACCAGGTAACAGCATTACTTCACAATGGTAAGATCGTTACAACAGAAGCAAAAGCAAAAGAAATCCGCAAAGTTGCAGAAGGTCTTATCGCTTTAGCAGTAAAAGAAAAAGACAATTACGAAGAAGTAACTGTAAAAGCAAAAGTTGCACGTAAAGATAAAGACGGCAAGAGAGTGAAAGAAGTTGTAGACGGAAAGAAAGTTACAGTTTACGATGAAGTAGAAAAGACAATCAAAAAAGACATGCCTTCAAGACTTCATGCAAGAAGAGAAATGTTAAAAGTTCTCTACCCAGTGACAGAAGTTCCGGAAAAAGCTGCTGGAAGAAAGAAAAATACAAAAGAAGTAGATTTAGTTGAAAAATTATTCAGCGAAATCGCACCAAAATACGAAGATCGTAAAGGTGGATACACAAGAATCGTTAAGATTGGTCTTCGTAAAGGTGATGCTGCAATGGAAGTTCTCCTTGAGTTAGTATAAGATCCAGGATTATTTCAGAGCATAAAATAAAAAGTCATAAGACAAATCAATACAAAGAGATGGAAGAAATACAGAGATGTATTCTTTCATCTCTTTTTGCATTTTGGAATTCTAAAAAAAATGATTGCAATTATGGAAAAAAGTGATATACTAATTGTATTATTTAAGTAGTACAAAGGTACATTTAGATATCACAGAATAGCAATATGGGGGTGGCAAGGTGGAACCATTGATATCAATTAAAGATATGCATAAGATATACAATCCGGGTGAAAACGAAGTGCGTGCGCTAGATGGTGTCAGCCTGGAGATCCATGAGGGAGGGTTTGTTGCGATCATTGGTCATTCCGGCTCTGGAAAATCCACATTGATGAATATGATCGGTTGTCTGGATACACCGACTTCGGGAAGTTACTTTTTGCATGGAAAGGATGTTTCGAGAATGACGGACAATGAACTGTCCGATGTGAGAAATCAGGAGATTGGATTTATCTTTCAGGGGTTTAATCTGATTGCAAATCTAGATGCGATTGGGAATGTGGAGCTGCCGTTGATCTACCGGGGAATTGACAGAAAGACGCGAAGAGCCGCGGCAAAGCAGGCACTGATCAAAGTAGGTCTCGAGAAGCGGATGACACACAAACCGTCAGAGATGTCAGGAGGTCAGCAACAACGTGTCGCAGTGGCGAGAGCGATCGCGGCAAGCCCTCCGGTGATACTGGCAGATGAACCTACCGGCAATCTGGATTCAAAATCTACAAAAGAGATTATGCAGATTTTAGAAGGGCTTCACAGGTCAGGAAGGACAGTCATTATCATCACACATGATAATGAAATTGCGGAGCAGGTAAAGCGAGTAATCTACATACGAGATGGAAGAATTGAGCAGGATTATTTAAACGAAGAGAAGCAAGGAGAATAGTCGTGAGAAAGAAAGACAAAGAGATTTATGAAGAGACAGACATGATCGTTCTGTCGGAGGAAGAGGAAGGAAGCAAAGAAACTACAGATGTCCGTAAGAAAAAGAAGAAGCTTCCGAACTGGGTGATTGTTCCAGTTATCGGGGGAATTGTTGTTGTCGCAGTGATTGCGTCCCAATTTACTTCAAAAGAGAAAAAGACAGGAGGAACTGTGGAAGTTGTCGAAGTGGTACGAGGAGATGTGAAAGAAATCTACAATGTATCCGGAACAGTGGACAGCGAGAAGAAAAAGGTATTTTATTCCCCGGTCAATGCGCCGGTCAGCCAGCTTCGTGCGAAAGTCGGGCAGGCAGTGAAAGCAGGAGATCTCCTTGTGGCATTTGATACGTCTGATCTGGAAAAGAACAATCAGAAAGCACAGATGGATCTTCAGTCTGCAGTCAATACAAATCAAAGCGCAAGGGAGCAGGCAGATCGAAGTGCTTCTGAGGCAGCGAAGGCAGCGGCCGATGCACAGGCGGCAGCTGGTGCAGCCCGTGCACAGGCAGAACAGCAGATTGCCAGTGTAGAATCACAGCTTTCAGCGAAATCACAGCAGATGGCATCGCTGGAGCAGAGTGTGCAAGATGAAATTACTGCGAACCAGACTCTTCAGCCGCAGTTGGACGAATGGAATGCACAGAAGGCTGCAAATTTGGAGCGGATTTCTGTATTGTATGGGGGAATAGAAGAGATTCGTATAAAGCTTGCTGACGTGAATCTATCTGAAGAAGACAAGAAGAGATTACAAACACAGAGAGATGAAAAATCTCTTGAAGTTTCAGAAAAAGAAGGAGCAAACGCAGCGCTCGATGCCCAGATTGCCCAGGTCAGTGCCCAGATACAGACCGGAAGCCAGCAGGCATATGCGCAGATACAGCAGGAAGTACAGGCATTACAGGCACAGGCAGAGCAGCTTCGTGCAAGTATTTCTGTAGAAACACCGAGTGCAAGCATTCCGGATACGAGTCTCACACAGGGACAGATCAACAACATGGCAATCACGGAGAATCTGGCAGAACTGGCAGTGCTCAGCTCTGAGGAACTGATGGCAAAGGCAAGAGATGGGATCAAGGCAGATTTTGATGGTGTGATCTCTGATGTAAAGACGATGGAGGGCGGTACTGCTGTCGCAGGAGGAGAGTTATTTACACTTGTGAGTAATCAAGATGTCAATGTGAAGCTGGAAATTCCTGCAAGTGATTTTGACAAAGTAGAAGTCGGAAGCAAGGCGGTTGTAAAAATCGGAAAGTATAAATATGATGGAGTTGTAGAATCTATCGATAAGATTGCAGTTCCAAATGCAAAAGGGAATCCGGTGATCGGTGCAAATGTAAAGATTCAGAATCCAGACGAGAATATCTACATTGGAGTTGCGGCAAAGTTGACAATGACAGTGGCAGAGGAAAAGGATGTCCTTTACCTTCCGAATGAAAATGTAAATACTTCGACCGAAGGAGATTTTGTCTATGTAGTACAAAATGGTGTGGTGAAGAAAAAGGCAGTGGAACTTGGAATCACATCCAACAGCAAGGTGGAGATCAAGTCAGGTCTGAAAGAAGGAGACAAAGTTGTTGCAGATACTTTTGGAACGGTGGAAGAGGGGATGAAAGTAACAACGACAACTGTGGCGAAGTCAGAGGAGAAATAGAAAGGTAGGTACGCGATGGCACAATTATTGGAATACATTAAGATGGCATTGTACAGTATCAAGTCCAATAAAGGGCGTTCTTTCCTCACGATGCTCGGAATCATTATCGGAATTTCTTCTGTGATCACAATTGTGTCAATCGGAAGCGGATTAAAGGCAGATGTGATGGCGACCGACGAGACAAAAAGTGTCTCTGTGATTGTTAATAAAGATGCTACAAGCTACACGAATATTATTACCTGGGACGATCTGAAAGCAGTAAAGGATAATCTTGGAAATAAAGCAATCGGAGTAGTGTCTTCCGGCGCAACGATGGGGACAGTCACGACAAGAAAAGGAGAGTTTGATGCGTCAGTGACACTGACAATGCCGGATGAGGAGAAGAATCCAATGCAGACTTCGATCATCCGAGGAAATTATTTTACCGAAGACAATGTACTCAATGCAGATTCTGTCTGCATCATTGACAAGGCAAGTGCATTGTATTTGTTTGGGACACCGGATGTCATCGGAATGGAGTTAGAGGCGACGATCGAAGGTGTACTGCAGACGATCCAGATAGTTGGAGTTCGGGATTCTGATGAGGAATTGATGAAGGCGAATGATGAAGCTATGAAGATGTTCGGTATGGAGATGCCGGTATTTCTTGAGATGCCGTATACAGCAGCAGAAAACTGGGGAAGCCAGATAGAGGATTTTTCCAGCCTGACAATCTATTTAAATGGTGGAGACCAGGCAAATGCAGCTACAAAATCTGCCATTCAGACATTGTCTGCAAGACATTTGGGAGAGGGCGAGGAGCTCTTTGTCAAACAGCAGGAGATGAACATGGCGGAAGCGATGGGAAGCGTGCTTGACATGGTGACAGCATTTGTAGCATTTGTAGCAGGAATTTCCCTTGTTGTCGGAGGAATTGGTGTCATGAACATCATGCTTGTATCAGTGACAGAACGGACAAGAGAGATTGGAATCCGAAAGGCGCTGGGAGCGAAGACATCATCCATTATCGTACAGTTTTTGTGTGAGTCTGCGATCATTTCTGGAATTGGTGGAGTCATCGGAATTTTGATCGGGGCAGGGCTGTCTGGACTGATCTCGATACTGGAGATTGGTGGATTATCCGCGAGACTGTCTCCGACAGCAATCGTTTTGACAACCTGTTTCTCGTGTGGGGTTGGAATTGTCTTTGGCATTTATCCGGCAAGAAAGGCGGCGAAGATGAGTCCGATCGATGCACTGCGACAGTTGTAAAAGAGAAAAGATAATAAAATATTCTGTCAGAAAAGAAAATTTGTGATAGAATAAAATCATCATAAAAATAAAGGAGGAGAGATAGATGTTTAAACCAAACAAATTACTAAAAGTCGTATCAATTATCTTTATCGTACTTGCCGTGATGGGGGCGATCAGTACAGTGGGAAGCTACTTTTTTCTTCAGAGCTTCGTTGGTGATGAGGTAAATGGCGTCGATATGAGTGCGGTAAAAGATATGCTCAATGGATGGGTAATCCTTCAAGGATTATTTTCTTCCCTGTTGATGCTTGTATGCGGAATCTTTGGATTGAATGGAAAATCCTTTAAGGTATGTCTGATCGGCATGATCATCTACCTTGTGATCGTTGTGATTGCATTTATCCAGTCCATAATGTTGGTAGGATTTCAGGTATTTTCCATTATCGATTTCATTTTGCCGATTTTATATCTGTGGGGATTGTATCAGTCTAAGGAATAAGGGAGGAGAAGGAGCAGTCGTATTTGGCTGCTCCGTTGAAAATAAGAATGGATAAAAAAGGAACTGCTTTGCAGAAGGTGTTTGGTCAATTGTCTTGATCAAATCTGCAGGCAGTTCCTTTTCAGTATTATCTATTTAAGATCAGTTTTGTCAGTTCTACTGGCTCTACAATCTTTCCGTCTTTGTAAACACGCATGTTTCCGGAAGCAATCTCATCGATCAGGATTACTTCGTCGTTGTTGTAACCGAACTCAAATTTGATATCCCAGAGGTCAAGTCCGATAGATTTTAAATCATCAGCAACGATCTTTGTGATCTTTAATGTCTGCTCTTTCATGCTTTCGAACATTTCCGGTGTCATGATTCCGAGTGCTGCAAGACCTTCTCCAGTCACAAGCGGATCACCTAAAGCATCGTTTTTGAATGTACACTCTACATAACCACCGTCAAGAACTGTTCCGTCTTCGATATATTCTCCATATCTGCGGATGAAACTTCCTGTTGCAACTAAACGACAGATTACTTCTAATCCGTGTCCAAACACTGTCGCAGGGAGCACTTCCATTGTAGCATTTTCTACATCAGCACCTACATAGTGTGTCTTGATGCCTGCATCTTTTAACAGTTCAAAATAGTGAACAGATGTTTCAAGATTTGCTTTGCCAATACCTTCGATTGTTAATCCAACACTATTTTCGCCCGGATCAAAAACTCCGTCTTTTCCAGTACAGTCATCTTTGAATTTGAGCATTACATTTCCGTTCTCAAGGCTGAATACATCTTTGGTTTTTCCTTCATAAATTTTCTTCATTGTACAAATCTCCTTCTGTAATTAATGAGTGTTATCTTACTGAACTTCTTTACTGTATCACAACTGATGGAAGATGAAAATGTTTTTTTTACAATTTTTTTGAAAAAATTTCACAAAAAATAAGAAAAAAACCTATTAAAAATCAAGGCTAATAGACATTAAAAATTAGCGCTAATAGATGAGAATAAAATGTATTTTTATTCGCAAATAATGAATATTATAAAAACGATTTGCTTGAGCAAATGCAGAAGAGTGATAAGAAAAACTTGTTTTTGCGAGGAGAAATTCGATATAATAGAGGTCAGAGAAAAAGTTTTGTGCATTTCATCCAAAGGAATTGAATGAGAAAAAAGCAGAAAACATGGAGAAATCGGAAAAGGAGGGAGCCGGTATGGCAGAGAAGAAGATTTTAATTGTGGAAGATGACAGAGGCTTAAACCAAGGGATCACACTTGCCCTGCATGCGCCGGAGTATCGATTTTATTCAGCGTACAATCTTAAAGAAGCAAGAAGAATCTGGAAGGAGGAGAGAGTATCTCTTATCATTCTGGATATCAATCTTCCGGATGGGAGTGGATATACCTTTCTTGAGGAGATCCGGAGAGAGTCGGAAGTTCCGGTTATTATGCTGACGGCAAATGATTTGGAAATCGATCAGGTGACCGGATTTTCTCTCGGGGCAGATGATTATATTACGAAGCCCTTCAGTCTGATGATCCTGCGGGCGCGGGTGGAACGGATGCTTGCACGGATGGCACAGGACAAAGGTCTTACTTATGAAAAGGACGGATATCGGTTTGTATTTGAACAAATGTATTTTACAGTAGAAGGCAAGGAAGTTACGCTGAGTAAGACAGAGCAGAAGCTTCTGCGGATTTTGATTGAGCATCAGGGGCAGACATTGACCAGAGAGCAACTGGTGGATCGAATCTGGAGTGACGGAGCGCAGTATGTAGAGGAGAATGCACTTTCGGTGACTGTCGGAAGGCTGCGAAAAAAGCTGGAACAGACGGGAAAGAAAAATCCGATCCAAACGGTATACGGACTTGGTTATGTGTGGGAGAGATAAAAAGACAGAAGAAACAAAAAGAAAAGATAGAAGGGAAAGGGGGAAAACATGTGAGAATCTTTCGGATGACAAGGACACTTCAAAGACTGGATGAGATGCTGACCAAAGCGATCAACGGAACATTTACGGAGGAGTCATATGATGAGACAGAATTGTCGCGGCTGGAATCAAAGTGGAAACAGTATTTTACGATGTCCAGTATGTCGATGGAACGGACAAAAGCAGAGCGGGAAAATATTCAGTCAATGATTTCGGACATTTCTCATCAAATGAAGACGCCACTTGCAAATATCATGCTGTATTCGGAACTTTTGCAAGAGCAGACTGAAGGGGAGCAGGAGAAATATCTGGCAGAACAGATTGAAACGTATGCGAAAAAACTGGAATTTCTCACGATGGCACTTGTGAAAATGTCGCGGCTGGAATCGGATGTTTTCAAAATCTGTCCATCGGTACAGCGGGTAGGAAGCCTTTTGCGTCAAGCGACAGAGGAGATTCTGCCAAGGGCAAGGCAGAAGGAAATCCAGATAGAAATCTGTGGTGATATAGAAGGCAAAGCGAACTTTGATCAGAAGTGGACGCAGGAAGCGCTCTATAATATTTTGGATAATGCAGTAAAATATTCACCGAAAGGAAGCCGGATAGAGGTGGAAGGGATATCATATGAGATGTATTTCTGTATTGCGGTCAAGGATCAGGGAATCGGAATCCGGGAAGAGGAGCGGGCACAGATTTTCAGCCGGTTTTACCGGTCAGACCTAGTGCAGCAGGAAGAGGGCATCGGGATCGGACTGTATCTGGCCAGGGAAATCGTTCAGCGCGAGGGTGGCTATATCAAAGTAGAATCCAAAGAAGGAAACGGAAGTATTTTTAAAATATTTCTTCAGAAAGAGTAAATCTGTCAAAACTGTTAGATTTTGGAAAGATTCTCGTAAGAATGATTTTATAAAATGACTTTATAGAGAGGAACCGCATGATGAAAAGAGGGGCAGGTTCTGATTCTATAAGGTCTTTTTTATATAGAAAGAACAAAAAATGGTTAGGGATGAAAAGAAACTGTGTGAATAGAAAGGAGTTGTTGGTATGACAATTTTAGAGGCAAAAGAGTTGAAAAAATATTATGGAAGCGGAGATACCCTTGTGAAGGCATTGGACGGTGTGGATCTGGCGGTAGCGCAGGGAGAATTTGTATCAATCGTAGGAACGTCGGGAAGTGGAAAGTCAACATTGCTTCATATGCTCGGAGGTTTAGATGTGCCGACATCCGGGCAGGTCATTGTAGATGGAAGAAATATTTCTACACTGAAACCAGAAGAACTGACAATTTTTCGAAGAAGAAAGATTGGATTTGTATTTCAGAGCTACAACCTTGTTCCGGTGCTAAACGTCTATGAAAATATCGTCCTTCCGATCGAGCTGGATGGAAATGAAGTCGATGAAGACTTTGTGGAGGATGTGATCCATGTACTGGGACTGGATAAGAAAAGGTATAATCTTCCGTCACAGTTATCCGGTGGACAGCAGCAGAGGGTAGCCATTGCCCGGGCGCTTGCCAGTAAGCCTGCGATCATCCTCGCTGACGAGCCAACGGGAAATCTTGACTCAGCTACAAGTCAGGATGTGTTAAGTCTTCTCAAAGTGACAAGCGACCGGTTCGGACAAACAGTTGTGATGATCACACATAACGAGGAGATTGCCCAGATGGCAGACCGGATCGTACGTATCGAGGATGGAAAGATCAAGGGAAGAAATGCGCGCAGAAAGGGCGGTGAATTCTATGCGTAAGGTGCGTAACAAAAAGGTTATTGATAAGATCTCGTATAAAAGTTTCCGGGCAAACCGGACAAGGAATGTCATTGCCATTATCGCTATTGCACTGACTGCAATGTTGTTTACCACATTATTTACAGTGGGAATCGGAACAGCAGAGAATTTTCAGCGGCAGACCATGCGTCAGGCAGGTGGTGATTCTCATGGAGTATTCAAAAATATTACGGAGGAGCAGTATGAAAAGCTGAGCAGACATCCCCTGGTCAAAGAAAGTGCGGATAACAGACTCGTGGCGAATACGGTGGAGAATCCGGAATTTTTAAAGCGACATATGGAAATATGGTATTATCCGAAGAACTTTTATGGACACCATTTCATTGAGATCATTGATGGAAAAGCGCCGGAGAGGGCGGAGGAAGTACTGGTCGATGAAACATCGTTAAAGCTGCTTGGGATGAAAGCGAAAGCCGGGCAGCAGATTACACTGCTTCTAAAAATCCGGGAAGGGCAGGAGCCGGTGGAGCGCACCTTCCGCATTTCCGGAGTGATCCGATCTGATCCGGCTCTTGATGTGGGATTTACTGTTGTATCCAAAGCATATCTGGCAGAACATCAGGAGGAATTGCAGTACACCTATGATCAGGATACTTCTCCGGTAGGCGCAATCCGAATGGAGATTGTTTTTCAAAATTCCCAAGGGATACAGGAGAAGCTGGACAAGGTAGCCAGGGAAAGTGGATACTCCACGAAAGAGGGAGAAAAAAACTATATTGCAAGCAACGCAAACTGGGCATATATTTCTGAGAGTACTTCGGGAGACCCTATGACAGTTGCTGCGATTGCAGGTGTTGGATTTTTGATTGTTTTGACAGGCTATCTGATTATTTATAACATTTTTCAGATTTCTGTTATGAAAGATATACGGTTCTACGGGCTTTTGAAGACGATTGGAACGACTGGAAAGCAGATTAAAAAGATTATCCGAAGGCAGGCATTGTTACTTTCTGCCATTGGAATTCCGTGTGGACTTTTCGTTGGATTTTTTGTAGGAAAGGCGATCGTACCAATGCTTTTATCACATACGATAGCGGGAAACAGTGATTCGGCAGTATCGATGAATCCGTGGATTTTTGTTGGGGCAACTGTGTTTGCACTTGTCACAGTATTCATTTCGGCAGGGAAACCGGCGAAATTGGCGGCAAAAGTTTCCCCGGTGGAGGCTGTGCGCTACACAGAAGGAAAAAGGCAGGCGAAGAAACAGAAAAAAACGACAGACGGCGGGAAAATCAGTCGGATGGCACTTTCTAATTTAGGAAGAAATAAAGGGAAGACCGTTATTGTAATCGTGTCGTTGTCGCTTGCAATCGTATTATTAAACAGTATTTTTACGTTTACAAATGCATTTGATATGGACAAGTATCTGGCGAACTTTGTCAGTTCCGATTTTGTGATTGCCAATGCAAAATACTTTAATTCAGAGTATTCTGCAAGAAAAGAAGATCTTCAGGAATCAAATTTAACGGAAAGCTTTATAGAAGCGTGCGAAGAACAAGAAGGATTTGAAAAAGGTGGACGGATCTATGCGGCAACAGATCAGGTCGGAGTAAAGATTTCTGATTATAAAATTCCGAAAAATATGCCTGTAAATGAAAATGGGGAACTCTGCTGGATGTGGAATGGAGAAAAAATTCCGGTAACAAAATTGAATGAAGAAAACTATCAGACAATGTATTATGGGGTAGATGATTTTCTATTTGAAAAAATGGAAGTTTATGAAGGGGAGAAAGATCTTGATGTGATCAAGGAAAAGCTGGCAACGGGGAACTATCTGATCTATGCAGTGTCGACAGATGATAATGGAATGGTAAGAAAAGAGGATATGGTACATCATGCGGGCGACAAAGTTACTCTGAGTTTTCCAAATGGCGAAGAGAGGGAAGTAGAAATCCTCTCCGTGATCAAAGAAAATTATTATGGGTTATCTACGCGTTATTCTGTGATATTTCCATATTATACAACAGCCGAAGTATTTCGGAAGGACTTATCGGAAGACTATCTGATGAGCTATTCGTTTGATGTGAGAGACGACCGAGAAGAAGCGATTCAACAATTCGTCAAGAATTATTCGGAAAAGACAGAGCCTACGATGAACTACGAGTCAAAATTAAAATGGTCCAATGAGTTTGAAAGTTTGAAGGGGATGTTTACAATCATTGGATGTTTTTTGACATTTGTAGTCGCCGTGATCGGTATCCTGAATTTTATCAATGCCATTCTGACGAGTATCGTCACAAGGCTTCGTGAGCTGGCAATGCTAGAATCAATCGGAATGACGAAAAAACAGATCATAAAGATGCTGACATTGGAAGGAATTTATTACGCAGGATTTACGATGATATCTTCAGTGCTCATCGGGATGTTAATGTCCGTGACAATATTGCGGGTACTGACCTCACAGATCTGGTTTATGAAATATCAGTTTGTAATCTGGCCAATGCTTGTGACTTTTCCGTTTTTACTGGTGCTTGGATGGCTAGTTCCAAAGGCTGCATATCATTTTCAGGGAAAGAAAAGCATGATCGAGCAGCTGAAAAATGCAGATTGATCTGAGAAAAATCAAAATATTGTTGACAGAAGTTGCTGCAATAAATGAAGGGAGAATCATTGAAGGGCTCATGAAAAAGGTATTCTACTTAGCGTAGATTGTAAAAAAAGATTTTACTGATACAATAAACTTATAGGTGAAGGGAGATTACTATGAGTTATGTAACAGGAAATACGATAAGAACGTTAAGGATCAAACACGGAATCACGCAAAAGGAATTGGCAGAAAAACTGAATGTGAGCGATAAAACAATTTCAAAATGGGAAACAGAAAAAGGCTTGCCGGATATCAGTATAGTAGAAGAGTTGGCAAAAGCACTTCATGTCTCACTGACAGAATTATTTACCGGAGATCTGAAGACAAATGAAAATGTATCCGGAAATATAAAAAGAATACAATTCTATGTATGCCCGATTTGTGGGAACATTATAACAGCTGTAGGCGAAGGAAATTTTTCTTGTTGTGGAATAACACTTCTAAAGCAGGAAGCAGAAACCGCTGAGGAAGAGCATTCTCTTTTTGTAGAAACTGTTGACAATGAATTTTCTATTGTGATGAAACATTCGATGAGTAAAGGGCATTATGTATCTTTTATTGCCTATGTCACATCAGGGTCTGTAGAAATAGTAAAACTATATCCCGAGCAGGATATTTCTATACGATTTCGAAAAAAGGGACATGGATTTTTATATGGCTATTGTAACAGACATGGACTGTTCAAAAAATATATCTGATTCTATTTTTTATAAATGTGGAAGCGGACAATTACAAAAGTGTTTACTTAACAAATATATTCATTTGTCATAAGCAACAGCAATAGAAGAACTATGTTGTCTGCTTTCACAGTGTAGCCACGATAATGTTTCGTATCTATCAATGATGAGAGAAGATAGAGAAAACAATGGAAAATCACGGAGAAGCGTCAAAAGCAGGGTTGGAAATTGTATGAATTGTACAAATAAAATAAAAAATAAAAAAA